>VTLG01005968.1_pt1 | contig 29561 bp, 48 predicted proteins | sample 4694571 | NCBI WGS metagenome assembly VTLG01 (sample SAMN12604809, study PRJNA352737) | marine metagenome | biome: ENVO:00000447; feature: ENVO:00000209|ENVO:00000569|ENVO:01000036; material: ENVO:00002151; isolation source: viral sequences binned using virsorter ...
TTATCGCCTGTCAAACCCCACTCTGGAACTTCAATAATCTGTGTGTCTAGCTGACTAAAATGGTCACGAATACCATCAAAGTAGTCAATCTTTTCATCTGCCATTTACTTATACTGTGCCTATAGTTAGACCGCCATTCCCTTGACCAGATACAGTTCTAGTTGTTACACCATCTAACGTAACGCCTACAGACATTCCAGTAACAATTCCAGTTCCACTAAACTTTCTATCTCCAGATTCATTACCTTCTGGCAAGAAAGCAAAAGTTAGTTCTGCTCCTTGTACTAACGATGTTTGACCAGAATCGGTTTCATCAAAGTTCATATCAATACTGAAAGTGTAAGTTCCCCTTCCAACTAAATATGATTTCATTGAGTTACCTAGTGCTGTATCCTCAACAACGTCATGGGTAGTGTCGACTGTGAACCCTGTGGCATTACCTAATGTAGTACCCCCAATAGTTACAACCCCTTCTTTTCCGTGATGTGTAGCCATTTATTTACTCCTTTTCTTCTTGAGGTTTTTCAGTTTTTTTCGAAACCGCCTTTTCTTCATGTACCTTATAGCCATTTTTTTCAAAATGTTCTACATGGTCTTCAACGCATTTTATAATACTTTCGCCTTTTTTCATAGTTACATTTTTAGCCATTATGCACTCCCTCTAGTAAATTCATATATTACCCTTGCTGTTATTCGTACACCACCATAGGGATATATTGTACCCTCGTCCGTTGATGCTTCAATAATCTGCGTATCTATAGCATTACCATTTCTAGTTATATCATTATCTAAAGTTTCTTCAACCACTTCTATTATTTGGTTTCTTACTGTGTCTATATTTGAATCTGTACCCTTACCAAAAGCCACAATTAGAAAGTCTATAGTTCCCCTATATGTTCCCGCTCCTGTATCACCTATGCTTGATACTTCTCTTGTTTCATCGCCAGACTGAACAAATAAGGCGGGAAACTGTGCATCACTTAATTCTTCTACCTCAAAAGGTTCTCTGGTAATCTTTTTGAACTCAATCGGACTTGTCACCGCATCAAGTTTTGTAATTATGTCACCCGCTATATTTTCTCTTTTGCTCATAATCGCATTTCTTTAAAATAAAAACTCGCAAACTCTGCTTTTAGTTTATCTTCTTCTTTATTGCCTATAGCAAAGAATGGTCTGATAATACGCCTTTTACCTACCCCGAATGTGTCGTGATAACCGGCTATCTTTGCTCTTTCCATGTTTGAGAAGAATAAAGTGCTTTTTGTACCGCCTGTTTTGAAATCTAAGCTACGAAACATCTTGCCAGTATCGGTAAGGTCTACAAATCCTGTTTGTCTACCCCTCTTTTTACGGCTTCTGACTGTGCCTTTAGCATATGCCCTCATTTGACCCCCATCGGGTAGTTTCCCCGCCTGTGTACGCTTTGTAATCATTAGAACCGCCATATTTGAAACCCTGTTCAATGATTTCTGAATAACAGCCTTTTGTTTTCTGCCTATTCTCTTTAATAGGTTTGTAACCTCTATAGAATTAACGTCTACTTTTACGTCTACTGCCATTAGCGAACTAATCTCAAATGATGTATGGGTTCTTTCTCGCTGTCGCTTACTGTACCGCCACCATCTTCATCATATTCGACCCCATCCCTTAGAATAGCTTGGAATTCTTCTTCATATCTATCCCTATAGAAATCAATCTGGACTTGAAAAGCGTCTTTCCCTTCGCCTGTGTCGGGGTCACGCCATTTTGTAAGAATAGGATACACATACTTCCATAAGCATAAATACACTACTGATTGTGTCCATTGTGAGTCTGTGAGTTTAGAACTATCCATTTCTACTGAAGTAATCTTTGTAATGTCCTTGTAGCGTACAGTATGCCTGTATCTTTCCCACCATTCTTCCCTTACACGCCTAATAACATCATTTTCAGCAAATTGAAGTTGGTCTTCAAAAGTTGTTACCCCGAAACCCAAAATATCTGGTTGTATTTTCTGCAGACTGGTGTTGGCAACATTAAATTCGTTTGTAGCCATTAGTCAGCCTTTTTTGTTTTCTTAGGCTTTGGTGCTTCTTCCATCACTGGCTTTGGTTCTGCTTTGGGTGCTTTTGGTTTACCTTCATCAAGTGTCCACCCTCGCAAACCCCAAATGTTGATATTGTTTTCGTAATCCACTCTTCGTCTTTCGATTACTCTATCGCCTTTAACAAGCTTGACCATTTCCATAATTATTGTTCCTTAAAAATAAGGGGTGGTTTCCCACCCCATAGTTATTATGTAGCTAGTGTGTCAGCTGTTAACTTAACTCCATAAGAATCATGGATTTCACTAACTCCATACACGGCAGTAGCAACAATTTCATCTGCTCTTAATGAAGCATCTCTTTGTGTTTCAAGCTTAAGGTCTTGCATCATTGCTAGTGCAAGAGCGTCTTGTGAGAAAACACCACCGATTGAGTCATCAGAACCATCCACAGATATGTTTGAGGATTCAAATATCTGAACACCCGCAATCGTTCCAACAAAACCACTTCTCATGGCTTCGTTTGACAGTTCGGTATCTCTGCCAACAAAGGTGTTTGTCAAAGACTTCTTTACGTTGAATATCTGCTTCGGGTGAAAGACACCATAGTAAGGAGCGGGAGCGTTTGCTGTTCTAAGCTCTGCACTTGCTTCAAAGATGTCTTGAACTGTTAATTCTTGACCCGCACCACCCGCTTTCTCTGTGGAAAAGCCTGTGAACAGTGCTGATAAGTCTGCGTCTACTTTTCTAGCGATTGCCTCACCAAATAATCTACCAATGTCACCCGCAACGTTTCTGGATGCTGAGTTTCTTGCTAAATCAGTTAAGGTTGTCATCACACCAACTTCACTGGCTGTTATAGTCACAGAGGTTGGGTTCACGGCTGTATTTGATAGGTCAGTTGCCTCGTTTACCGCTGACGCTGATACTGTTGCGTAGATTGGTACTTCAACAGACTTACCACCACCCGCTATTGTGTAGTTTCGGACAAGGTTTCTCATGATTGACTGTTCGCTTGCTACGAACAATGCTTCTGCTACGATTTCGGTGTAGAGTTCCGAAATGGTACTACTGGTTGTTTCATTTGCCATTGTTTACTCCTTTAAATAAAACAAATTAAGGGTTTGAGTTAATAACTCGAGGTTTTGAATCTCTCTGCCTTTTATACTCGGCATACCTTTTTCTGTCCTCCGGGTTATTAAAATTTAATTCACTCAAATTTAAAGGCTTACTGAGTTCTTGCCTATCCACATTTGACACCGAGCCAGAACCGCTTGGGGTTGCTGAAACAAAGTGCGGGTTTTGTGTTAAGAACTCTTGGACTAATTCGTCAGTCGTTAAGAGTTCCCCCGATTGATTGTATCTTGGCAGTCCGCTTTTGTCTAGAATTTCTACGTTTCCGCTTTCATTTAGCTTTATGTTATTCTTTAAAAGCTCCACCACCTGGTCTGGATTGATTGCTTTATTTTTGGATGCAGAGGACAATAAAGACTTATTTATCTTTATATCTCTCAACTGATTTTGTAGCTCTTGCTTTTCTTTTGTGAACTCTTGAGTCTTATTTTTAAGGATTTCCTCAAACTCGCCTCGCTGAATCCTCTGCTTTTCTTCAGCTTCTTTTTGACTTTTAACAGCGTTCACTGCGACCTCTAAATCATCCACCCCGAGTTTTTTATACATCGAGCCTCTTTCTTTAGCCAAGCGTCTCTCAACAATATTGTTTACTTCCTCTTGTGTGAAAGAATGAGTCTTGGGTTGCTCTTGCTCAATTGGTTTTTCTTCTTCTTGAGTTTCTGTAGTTTGTTCTACTTGATTTTCTTCAGCCATTTCTTACTCCTATATATCCCAGTTAGGGTTGGTTGGAATCCAAGTGTGTCGGCATCGATATCCACCTCTAACGATGAATGGGTCTCCTGTGGACTTGCCTTGCCACCCTTGATTGTTCCAAATATCCCGAATTTCTTTTTCGGTTAATGTTTTGTTTAACATATTCCTACAGAAAGGTCTACTGTCTCTTACTAACGTGCCTGTGTAAGTGAAATGCTCTAATCCACTGGCTTTTGCTTTGGCAACAGTAAACTGTCCGTGAAACTGCATTACAGAATCGTGAGCTATCTGCCCGGCATATCTTCTGAGGTTGTTCCCGGCTCTATCACTTGCGTATTGTGTCTGGAGCTTTCTGATGGCATCCTCCACCTGACTTTTCATTGATGCCTTGTATTTGTTTTCATTGATGAAGTCTACTAGCTCATTTATCTCTGCTATATTTGACCTTTTATAAACGCCATTGATGTGTGACCTTATATTGCTGACCATATCATCAAAGGGTCGACCCGCAATCACGCTTTGATACACCTCATCATTGATGACCTTTAAAAACCTCTCAGCTATATCCTCAAAACCGCTAAAGGCTTGATATTTAAGGGCATTGATGGTTTGCAAGTCGATATCTGTCAAACTTTTAAATTTTGCCGGGATGGGCATCTCACCAAAGGTGTCTAATACTTCTTTTGCAATCTTGTTATATTCTTCATTTATGATAGCATCTGCCTCTTCAAGGAAAACAGTCTCAATGAGGTTTCTAAGCTTTGGTTGGAGTTGAATTGCCAAGCGAACGGACACCACGTCAACGTTCATTGATTTTGTGACCTCTTTGATAACATCCTCTTCAAGTTTATAGAGAACGTTAATCATCCTCTCCTCGTGTTGGTCAGCAAGTTTATCGAGTATTCTTGACATTAAAGAGGGAAGTCCTTTTTCCACGCTTTGATTGACCAAAATGCCGGAGACAATGATTTCTGACCCTTCACGTTTTTAAGGACACCACCCATTCGGGCAAGGAAGGAACGCTGACGCACCGGGTTGTTTTTCTTGATTGACATTCCTCTGAACCCAAACGTTACCTTTTTCACTTTGCCTGTAGACTTGTTTTTAACGTAAACACCAAACTTTTTTCTTTTATTTTCTTCAGCGGATAATCTAAAAGGTTTATTGAGTCTAACGTCTCGACCTCTGTATTTAGCCATTTTTCATCTCTCTTCTTTACTTCTTTTTTCTCTTGGAGGCACGTCTGATTATATCTTTGTCAAACGTTCCAGACCTTCCTCTTGATATCAGTTTGTTGACCCTCGCCATCGCCCAAGCATTCATTGGTATCTTGGGTCTGCTTCCCGCACCCAAAAAAGCACCTTGTCCTCTTCGGAAAGAGGCTTTGAGGTCTGCAAGATTAAATAGTTTTGATTTTTTTGCTTTGGCTCTAAGTGTTTTCAAAACGGATGCGGACAAAGGTTTTCTTCTTACTGCCATTAGGTTCTGTTCCTTCTTCTTAATAATGCTCTGGGTATTCTAGCTCCCGATTTGTAAAGAGAGCTTATCTGTTTGAGTAAACTTGCTCTTGCACTTCTTTCAGCACCTTTTAAACCAGATAAATATTTTTTGGGAATACCCGTCTGCTTGTCTTTGGGTACTTTTCTACGTTTCTTCTTCCTCGCCAACTGTCTGACCCTCCACCTCTGTTGTTTGGAACTGACCTCTCACTGTTCTGTTTGAGTCTATTTCGTCGTTTATTGTTTTGACCATATCGTTGTCATCAATCACCGACTGAGCTATTTGCTTGTCAAGCTCTTTGTTAAATGTTTCTGATTTGACACCACTCGCCTTTGCCATTTGTAAATATTGGAGGTCATTTGCCCAGTCCCTTATATCAAACGTGTCTGGATAGTTTACTGAACCATCAAACTCTGCATTTTGCCACCGAGCAAACAACGACCAAATTTGCTCCTCTGCATTTTCAAGATAGTCTGCTTTTTCTGATAGTCTTGCGTTCAATAGCTGAAATTCTGTTTGGAGAGCAATACCACTAGCTATTTGGTTGCCTGTTGCCCTTACAGAACCCATGTGTGTTATTCTATCAATGGCATCTACTTTGTTTTGAATACACTTCATTATGCCATCTAAGTTTTGACCGCTAGGCTGTATGATATAGGGTTTGAGGTTTGCCTCTAAGTCCTCTGGAATCTCTATGATTGACCCCGCTCCCGCACTTGCCTCGACGTTTGGTGTTTTAACAAGACTTGGGTGGTTTGCGAGTCTGATAAGCTGTTCTTTTTCTGAATAGTCGTTATAAATAGATTGTTGTAAATATGCCACATCAGCAAGGTCACTTATTCCGATGGGTCTTTTTGCACCTCTTAGATTAAACACATTGACTGCCGGGATGACTCCGATAGGGTTTTCTATCTCTTCAATAAGTCTTGCTTCACCTTCTGAATACTCCTTTTCATACTCTTCGACCTCATATGTGCTTATTGTTTCCTCAGTGAAAACTTTTATTATTGCTCTATCCTCGTTTATATCCTCAACTATTGTGAGCATATCTAAATAAAATCTTCCACTTGGAGACCTTGCGTAGTTCCAGTTCACAACGTTTTCTGGTGTATATATTGCCACATAGGGTCTTATATCTTGCTCAAGTTCCTCTGCTCTTGTGTTGGCAATTGACTGAGGCTTATCAACTATGACCCAACAGTTCCCATATATACTGGCGTTCATCTGGACTTCCCGCATGACTGTGTTGAAAGAACGACCATCAAGGTCAGCGTCATCAAGAAACGATGCAAGCTCTGGGTTTCCGTCTAAGGAACCATAATCTCTTGTTGGTGGTACTCTCCAGAGAAAACTGGTGTATATTTGAACAACATTTTTACAATGATTGTCGAGTGGAGTGTGCCTTATCCTTGCATCATACTCTTCTGGTGACTCTAAAACATATCGGTGCAAATAATAGCCATTTTTGTAATCGTTGCCACCTAAATAACTGCGGATATAAAACTCCCAATTTGAGATGTTTGCATGCCAAAGATTATGTTTTTCAGTTAGTTGTTCCCGGTTCATTAACTCCACCTCTTAGGTTGGCTAGGCACGAAATTCCTTTTAAGTGGAAAGTTGTATTCAACTAAATATCCGAGAGCGTCGTTCATATGGTCATATCCACTATCTTTGTCGGGAATGTGAGTGCCTTCCTTGTAAATTTGTCTTTCTATGCTTTTGATTGCATTTTTACAGGATTTTACAATAAATAAACTATTTTGACCATTAACATTTTTTAGCTTGGCATTTACTGCGTTTATCCTATCCCTAACAAGAGGTGCTGAACTTTTACATCTTACATCAAAACCATAATTTTTCAATATAGCTAAATCTGTCATACCTCCGGCAGATGTTTTTCTCTGCCTTGCACTTGGGTCTGGATATATCACAATTTGCTTATTTGCATATCTGGTTCTAATTTCTTCACACATTTCGTTCGTATTACTACTATATATTTGTATCTCATCAATTACAAATATTCTATCATTAATTACAACACACACTACGGCACTCATTGGGTCAACGTTAAAGTCTAAACCTATATGAAGGATTGGTGAGTTCTTGTTGCACTTATCAATTATGTTTTTTTCTCTTGAGAAGTTGTAATATATCATCCCGGAGTAGTTAACAAAGGTTGCCTCGTACTCTTGTTGGAATGTCCTCAAGTCCAGGTCTTGTTTGGCTTGCTCTATCTCATCGTCAGATACTTGTCCACCTTCCAACGTTGTATATTTGAAGGAAGACCAATCTTTATTAGACTCACCTAATTTAAACAGCTCATACGACCAGTTTCCAAACCCTCTGGGACTGCCACAGAATAAGGCGTGACCTTTGGTGTCTGAGAGCGTGGGTCGCAGAACTTCATACCAAGCCTCCTTGTTAACGTCCGCAAACTCATCAATGCAGAGAAAGTCTAAACCAACACCTCTTAGGCTTTGCTCGTTGTCCGACCCCCTCAAAGTTATGGTTGAGTTGTTTTTTAAAGTTAATGTTAAATCACTGTGGTTTATATTCTTGACCCATTTATGATTTATCATTTTCTCTTTTAGTACGCTCCAACAGATAGCCTTTGCTTGACGATAGCTTGGAGCAACATACCATATTTTTTTATTTGGGTGGCTTGCAAACTTTGCCAGTTCGTTAATTGCTAAGAATGTTTTACCAAAGCGTCTCCCGGTTATTAAAACTCTGAACCTTGCCTTATTGCTGATAACTTGCTTTTGCGGTTGGGTGAGAGGCATTATCCTGTACACTCTCCTCCACTTGCTTGACAAAAATAACCCTGTTGCTCAAATACCCAATCTTGTTGTTTGTTTACATATTCAGACATTTTTGCAAGGTTTCTATCTCTGTTAAATTGTTTTCCCGTTTTTTTTTCAATATCAATCCACCACTGTGCTTTGTCCGGGTGTTCTTTCATCATCATTGCCAATTGAGCTTCAGATTTTAAAAAACATAAATCACAGTTACCCATCATGGTTTTTCCTTTAACGACTGGCAATCTTAACTTAAAAGGCTGGCTTTTCCAGAATTCCTCAACCTCTTCCAAAGATTCTTTTGCTAATGCCATCGGATAGTGAGGATAATAACCATCCTTTTTTTTATCCTTTATTCTATTTTTTTCATCCGCCCTTATTCCTAGACAGTTTTTCCAGTTTTTCCAACCAAGCGACCTTAAATACTTACTGGCTGTCTGAATTTTTAAAACTCCAGTACAATAACGTTGGATTGCGTTTGGAAGTCTTCCATATTTGTTGATGAGTTTTTCAAAAGGCTCGCCATTCCTACTTGCGGAGTTGTGGTTCACTAATTTAAAAGTGTGCTTTTCGTTTATTAAATCGTATTCAAGCCATGTTACATTTACATTCCACTTTTCTGAGCATTCTTGAACAAAATCTAAACTTTGGTTCATTTCCCTCCCTGTGTTTGTAAATATCACTTTTGCTCTTTCTGGAAGTCCGTCGTTTGATTCAAGTATTTTATAAAGCATATAGGCACTTGTTCTTCCACCAGAGAAACTTATTTGAACATTGCCTTCTGGTAATGTGTAACTTTTATCCATCTACAGACCATACTAATGGTTCGTCTAACTCTGTTTGTTCAATTCTATCTTGTTGACCCAACATATTCTTGCCCAGAAAGATTTGCATGGTCACATTGCCTTTTTCTGCTGATTTCCACTGAAGCTGTCTGAGTCTTATTTTCTGCTCTGCTCTACCTTTTGTCAGAAATTCGGAATAACTCTTTCTGAGGAGGCTTTCGTCACAACCATAAAAGTCTGCTATTTCCATATTGGTGCAACCTAGAGATGACAACTTTTGTATTTGACTAGGTTCTATATTGTACTTTTTTGGTCTCGCCATTCCTATTTATACCCCATAGTTAGGTTGGTGTGGCAAAAAGAAAACTCCCCTATGAAGTCCAATCAAACTGAGGTTGCCCACTTAATGCCACATTCTAGCTTTATCGAATCTTAAATAAAAAATCTACTATATTTTATTTTTTCTATTTTCTTTCCTTTTCTTTTCTGCCAGTTTTTTCATCAACTCCACTGTTTCTTTTTTAAAAACCCTCGTGTTCCTTTGACCCGTGTCTGGAACTATTGGCTTGAGTGCAAATATTTTTTCATAATCTTTATTCATGGTAACTCCCAATAATATGACTTAACACTACGACAGTTTTTTTTCATTGATATAGGGTCTCTGACTTGGTTTATCGCTGTCGCTAACGCTAAACACTCGGCATGATTATCAAAGACCAACCTATGCACCTCAACATCTGCGGTTTCAATATCCGTGATGGTTATTAAATACATTGTGAATGTGATAACTTCCATCATAGTTTTTTGGCTTTCAACCCGGTGTAGTTTTCCCAACGTTTAACAATAACGTCAGCATACTTGGGGTCTAGCTCCACAGAATAACAGGCTCTGTTGAGTTTTTCCGATGCAATGATTGTTGAGCCACTCCCACCGAAAGGGTCATATATAATGTCCTCGCTTTTTGAGCTATTCTTCAATGCCTTAACAATCAGTTCTATTGGTTTCATGGTGGGGTGCAATTCCGATGTTGTTGGGCGGTCTACTTCCCAGACCGATGTGTTTGTCCTGTCTCCATAAAACTTATGCTTTGCTCCGTTTAACCAACCATAAAAAATAGGTTCATGAATGTAATGATAATCTGACCTTCCCAACACTAAGCTGTGTTTTTTCCATATAATATTACACGAATGGTGGAGATTTGCTTTTTTAAACGCTGATAAAAAATTAATGGAGTTTCTTTCTCCAAAACAAATGTAGTATGGAGAGCCTTCTTTAATATGCTTTTGACTAGCAACGATAAAGTTTTCTATAAAGTTTTCGAACTCTTCCTCAGTCATACTGTCGTTCATAATTGACCTTTGTTTCCAACTTGGGTGCTTTGTTGCACCATAATCCACGTTGTATGGCGGGTCAGTAAACACCATGTCTGCTTTTGATTCTTTGAAAAGTTTTGATAAAACCTCTTCACTTGTTGAGTCTCCGCATATTAATTTATGCTGACCCAATTGATATATATCTCCAACTTTTGATTTAGGTTTTTCTGGAACTTCCGGGATTTCGTCATCTTCTGTTAGACCATCGCCTTCATTATTTAAAAACTTTTCAATTTCTAAATCATCGAAACCAAGCTCATCCAGATTATAATCTTGCTCCAATAATTCGTTTATTTCAGAACTCAACAAATCCATATCCCAGTTTGAGTCTTCGTTTAATCTATTGTCAGCAATCCTGTACGCTTTTGCTTTTGCTTCTGAAAGGTCAGCAACAACTATGGGTACTTTTTTAAGACCGAGCTTTTTTGCTCCTTGCAACCGGGTGTGTCCTACAATCACAATCATATCTTTGTCGACTACTATTGGTTGTTGAAAGCCATATTCTTTTATTGAACTCGCAAGTTTGTCTATTGCTTGGTCTTTTCTAGGGTTGTTGTGATAAGGGATTAACTTATCGGTAGCCACGTTTTGTATTTTCATTTTTTTATTTCCTTTATTTTTTCATCAAGTTTATCAAAAAACTTTTGTTTCCATTCTTTTGATAATCCCACCAGGTCTTCTTCAATTATCAATTGTATTCTTTCCACTGCTTCACACATACACCAAGAGTCGACAGTGCAGAGACCCATTTTTTCTAACTCGCAGTTTGATTGCGGATATTCATAGTTCATAGCCACCCCCTCAAATCTAGATATTTTTCTGCTTGTTCCTTTGTAAACTCGCCCTCAGATATTGCCCGGTGGACATCTCCCGTGTGGTGTCGAGCAGTGGATACGACATATCCTTTGACAGTTTGGGTTTCCACACACTCTTTGAACTGCTTTAATCTGAAAGGATACATGTCTACCTTTTCGGTGCTGAGAGCCTTTGGGTTCTCATCAAGATATTTTTTTGCAGATAACCAAAAGGCGGGTTGCTTTGCAAATTGCTTGTCTTCCACAGAGTCAAAATACTTATTATACATCTTTGCTAACTCTTGAGGTTTTTCTATCCAATCTTTTTCTAGTTTTAGATAGTTTTTTTCTGCTGTGCCCTTGCTGACTTTATTCTTTACATCATTCCAAAAGGAAAGAAACTGTGAACTATAGTTCACCTTACTGTGTTTAGGTTTAGAGGTAGGGGTAAGGGGTGTAGGTAGGGGGGTTTCCTCTGGGTTATTGTTAGGTTTTTTTGGTCTTCCACCTAGCTTGCCATTTCTCTTAGATGCTTCCATTCGCCTTGTTATATAAAGATATTCTTGAAGCTGTCTCTCGTTTTGATAATGGTCGTTAATATAAACAAAAAACTCTTTGATAATTAAGTCACACGAATGTTTCTCCTCGTCTGTGTGGCAGTTTGCTATTCTATAGTAAGTCATATTGTAGCTTGGTATGCCAATGCATCCCTTGTTCCAGTTCCAACAGAGCAATCTGATATATATGCCTATTTCAGTATTACTAAGATGTTGAGTCCCGGCTATAAAATCATTAGTGAATAAATACCAAGCTTTTAGTTTTTCTTTTGGTTTTGAGTTTTCGTCTATTACTTCGAAATCGTCATTTGTCATTTTTGAACTCCAATATTGTTTTATTATAACCCTCTAAGCCAAAACCTAAAGGGTTATTTTGGTTAATATCCCCAGACTTCCTTTCTAGCGTTAAGAACAGTCTCCTCTTTCCATATCCAGTTATCCGGGTTGGGGACTAAGCTGTTTTTAACGTCATCTGGAGAATCTACTGTTTTGAGATAATTGCCCATAACCTTAATAATATGCTGACATATGCGATAAGGTTCGGTGTAATCATCAAGCGACATGGCAATGAACTCGGCATCCTTTGTCTTGGTTGGGTTTTTTAAATACCATAAAATTTGCTTGGCATTTGTTGCCTTTTGATAAATTGCCTGTTGCATAGCATGAGAAATACTAACTCTCATCGGTAGGTTTTTAGACGTTTTCAAATCAATATAAAAATCTTCTTTTGTCTTTTTATCTTCGAAATGAAAGTCCGTGTAACCAATGAATGGTATGGTATCAATCTCAAGCTCCACCTTTTTTTGATACGCTAACAGATTCCAAGAGAAAGCATAGTTTTGAAATTGCTTAATACCTAGTTCAAATAAAGGCACTAGATTGTTTCTCTCATCATCTATCTTTGGGTCTTTTATCCGTGAGCAGTTAGCATCATATTCAGCTAGCATTTTCTCTGTGGCTTCTAATGCTGATATTCCATGTAAGAACATATTTATACCAGACTCCACAGATTGCCCTCTGACGGCTGATGCACTTGTCGGGAACTCATACCCAAAGACTCTCCTTAACGCCCAACGCTCCCGGTAAAAAGCGAACTCGTTAAGGTGTGAAAAGGATAGAGGTAATAAATCAAACTTTTCAAAATGCTCAATCATATCAAATCCATGTAGTCTTGAGTGTACTTTTTGTTTTCTTCAATTTGTTTTTTCAAATCAAAACAAAGGTCATGAGCATTACTTTGTCTGCCAAATTTGATTATATACTCATTGAGGGCATCAATAAGATTATCCATGACCCTTATTTCGCTTGAGTGTTTGGATAGACCTCGCTCTTTTTGCTTGTCGATTTTTCTTTCCATTTCAAATTCAAAAAAGGTCTTTGAGTTATCATATTCAACCATTGCTTTTCTCCTTTACCAATTCGTATTCAGCAAAGGTTTTTTCATCGACTTTTTTCTTGTGAGTGATGATATTAAACCCCTCTTGTCTTAAATTGAATATAACCGCACTCAATCTAAAACAACCAAACTGGTACAAGGCTTCTAATGGGGTGATTTTGTTACCTATTTCAAGGTACTCTAGGATATTTTCCCTTTGTGATTTTTTTGCCATGATAATTCCTTTCTATAAATTCTTGGCTAATTCACGTTCATTGACAACTTTTGTCCTCATATCGTCTCTAAACGCTTTGAAAGACTCAAACCTTATCTTGGCTCGATTCCTTCGTTTTAAGGTTTCACTGTATCTCTCAGTGAAGTCCCTAAACTTTTCATGGGTGTATAATAACCCATCTAATTCCTTCATGTTTTTATACATTTTTTGTCGAGAAAATTGAAGTGTTAAGTCCGCCACTATCATCTTTTCTTCTTTTTTCATTATCTCAACAGCGGTGTCGAGGTCGGCAAATTCCAACCCAAGCTGTTCTTGCTGATGCGAGAGTTTGTTTGGGTCAAATTCTATTGAATATATATCCATCAATCATCCTCCACGCACTCTGAATAGGTTATCATGTAGCCTATCTTGTCTTTATAGCTGTCCCGGTGCTTGGGGTTTGTTTTGAGTCGAACAGTTTTTTGCCAATCGTTAGCGAGTGCCACTTGGTGCGGTTGGACTTCTATGCCAAATATAACCGACCATCCTTTTGCTATTTGCTCATGATTTGTCTTAATATCGCCATACTCTGTTCCTCTTGTTTTGACTATTTTTAAGACCTCTTCACATAAATCTCTACCAATCATAGGGGTTCTGCTCCTTCCATTTTATTCTTTCTAATAAGTCTTTTTTCCATTGTTCATTCAATTCTTTATCGGAATGACCTAGCGTATGACACTTGCGACATAAGGCATAAAGATTATCAATTCTATTAAGCCTGTTGTTTTTCACTCCACCGATGCCTTTCGGTATTAGATGATGAATATCAACCGCCTGTTCTTTCCGACAGTTCCAACACATGGGGATATCGTTTTCATGATACCCCCAGAAGTCTGCAAAGAGCTTTTTATAGTTCTTTAAGGTTTTCATGAAAGGCTCTTACAGCGTTTTTTGTGAGTTCTTGTATTTGATTGACCGAGAAGTGTCCCGACCCCATACTTCGACCCACGACACCCGTTACGAAAATATCGAGTCGCTGTGTATCGCTTTTATTCATGGTTTGACCAGGTGCTTTGGGTGGCACATAGGGTTGACCGCCATTTTGAGCATAAGCCTGTGGTGCTTGTTGGGGTTGATACGATGCCTGTCCGTCATCCGGCATAGATGCAATTTCAACGTCTTTTATATTTGTGTATTGATTACCATTAGCTGACGTTTTTGTGTTTATAACAGTGTAATTTATCGCATCGCCTTTTTGTGGCATCGGGTTCAAAACTGTACCCCTATAATAAAGTCGAGTGCCATCTATTAAGTCGATAGAGTAGTTTGGTACTCCATCTTTTGTATTATCGAATATTTTATCTATTATCATTTTATTTCCTTTATTTATTAATGACGTTATAACCTCGACCCTCAAGACAGTTATTTAGAAAGTCTTGTCTTGTTTTCACTTTGGGACTCAGCCATAACACTCTCCATCTAAGATTATTATAAACGACTTTGCTTTTGTCCCAGACGTAATTCGTATTGTCCTCGACCAGACTTTTGCATGTATAATAATCATCGTGATATCGGTTCATGTCTCCTTTGACATTTGCCGACGATTTTCCTCTGCTATCAACTATGGGCATGGTGCTACACCCACCCAAAAAGGCTATTGATATCAAAGCGAAAGCTGTTTTATTTAATGTAATCATTTGAACTCCAATTCATCTAAAAGTATAAAGATTTATTACCAAAATGCCACTAGTATAAAGTAGGCAAATACAAAAAACGTGAGTAAAAATAATGCATCAAACATAAGTTCTAAAAATTTATTCATCTTTTATCTGCTCCAAATTTTCTTATTTTTTCTTTATTTAATTTATCTCTAATTAATTTATTGAGGTCTTGCCTTACTTTATAAATTTTTCTGAGATTTAGTTGTTCTAAGCTTAATGGTTTTTCTTTGTGCAGTTCCTCATCACCCGCAAGTGGTGTTTGATTTACCATTTCTGCATATTCTTTCATTAAGCCAAAATATTGTGCTACCGCCATGTTCAGAACCCTAGCTTTGTAGAGTTCTGAATTTCCTATTTTGGTGGGTTTATCTATCATTCGCTTTGCTCCCTTATCTTTCCAAATAAAGAGTGAAAATTTTTAATAGAATCCTTTACCTCTTTTAGCTTCATCCATTCTTCTTTCGTTAGAGGCGTTTCCCCATCCTCATCACAATCCATGCAATAATCGATGTAAAATTCGTCAAATAAATCTTTTTGGGTTATTGGTTTAAGTTTCAGCTTACACATTTTTTGAACTCCAATTATTATTAAAAGTTAAGGGGGGGTTTCCCCCCCCCATTGCTTATCGATACCAACTTTTGTTGATGTTCGGCACTGCTTTTTCGATTGCCTTAAGAGTTGCCCTAGCTGATAATACGATACCCCAAAGATAATCTCCAGGTCGTGCATCGACATAAGGAGCTGAGTAAAATTCAGCATCAGTATAAAGCTCATTAAGATGCTCGTCATCTGCACTTATCCAATAATGAGTTTTAGTTTCCTTAATGATTGCCGGAGACTCTAAGTCTCTTTCATTATGGTCATCATAAAACCGCTGTGGTATTTTGAATATTTTTTCCATATTTTGAACTCCAATTATTATTATTATTATCGTTTATAAACCTAGAATACCATTTAGGTTATTTTAAGTCAAGCGATGTAATATCTTTTTTAATTGTAAATAAGAATTATTTTGTTAAAATATCGCCATTCCTCCTAAGACTAGCGGAATATACAAAGAGAACTCCAATTCATTTGTATAACGTAGGGGGTAAATTTTAAAACTTAGATGGGTGCAATCTCATTAAACCTTAGAACTTACCCCCTATGACAAAAGAATCCGACATACAAATAGCATGCAACGACTACCTTAATTACCTATGCAAGTACTATCACTTCCGACATTTTCACGTTCCGAATGAGGGACAAAAGTCTATCGGCTATCATTTGAAGATGAAAAAGATGGGTTTAAAGTCTGGTTGCCCGGATATTATTATTGAGTACCCGGAAGGTAGAATTCTTTATATTGAGCTTAAAAATGAAAAGGGAAGATTGTCCGAGTCTCAAAAGTTGTGGGCGGTACAGTCTAAAGCTCTTGGCACACCTCACTTTATTGTCAAGGGGTGTTTAACGGAGTGCTTGGATGAAATCAAACAAATCATCGAAACAAGCATCCCTGTGAGGCGTTGAGGATTTTGCCTAGCTCTTTATCCTTTTAACGGACAACAGTCTCTGTACCGCCTTTAAATTGCCCTTGTAGGGCATTTTGTTCTTCCGGGTCTTTGCCCTTCTTTTCCTCATGGGTCTTTTATCTATTAATTCAGAGATGGTCGCTGTCGTTGTGAAACCACTCATTTTCCAACCTTCCTCATTGCTCTGGTGTGTGCTTGAGCAAATGTTTTACCAGACTCTAAGTCTTTAGCCATCTCTTTCATGTGCTTCAGCGAGTGATGCCGGGCATGGCGGTTCATAGCTTTCTTTTGAGTCTTGTTAAGTTTGGTTGTGAATTTTTTAATAGATTTGACTAAAACCATTTAACGCTTTTTTCTTTTCATCTTTTTGGTTTTTTTCTTTTTTTTCATTCCCTTTGAGTGAGAACCTTTACCAGTGTGATAAGGCATTACTTCTTTCCTTTCTTTTTCTTTTTACCCTTTTTTTGACTTTTTAGAATTGCTTCCTGTAGTCCTTTTGGTAGTTTTTTTTGTTTTGGTGTTAGTGCCATGATAACCCCCTTTGGTTTTTTGGTTCAATGATTTTCTTAAAAAATAACTCGCAATCTTTGAAAAGAAGTCATAAAGCTTCAAGTAGATTTTACTCCTCATGATATCAGCTCAAAGTGCGGTGCATCAATGAAGGGTCTGCGACCTTGACTCCTTCTGAGGTCTATATAAGCATTCATCGCTTCTTCAGCTGTGCCTTCCCAATCCCGGAGGTCTGGTATGTGCCATGACGCTCCCCATCTGATTCCGACTCCTTCTCGCACTGATGCTTCTTTAAACGCATCCGCTATGTCATCGTACAGATTCAACTCCCAAGAGATTCTTGAGCCAATATACGCAACTACGTCGACTGCATCTCCTGTGAGGTGCTTGCTTTTCATGGTTTGCGATGCTCCCCTTGCGACCAAGTCTTCCTGTTCTTTTTCAGTTCTGAGACCGCATGAAACTCCGAAATCGACGTTCGTCAGTCCGATGGCGGTGGTCACAACTGAGTGTAATTCATTTTTCACTCCGTCTAACCGACCCAAACTTCTCTGCGATAATGTGAATGCCATTTTATTTCCCCTTTGTGTCTGTTTTGAACGCTTTATCTACGCTACGCATACCCGCTATTCCAAGCATCCCAAGTAACAACGGCATCATAACACTCATGTCCGCTTGAGGTATAACAACACCAAACCCGGCACAGATGGGCGATATGAGATAATTTATCATCAATGAAAGTCCGCAAATCCAACCAATTAAGGGTCTCCACGATGATTGAAACCAATTTCCCTTTGCTTCCTCTTGATTTACTTTTATTTGAGCCAACGCTAATGCCTGTGCGTGTTTATCTGCCATCGTTGCTAACTCATGGGCAAGCTTGGCTTTCTGGTCTTTGTCTTCGATGAATTTATCGAGCAACCCGGTCACTGGCTCAACGAGTGAAGTTAACAAACTCATTTTGGCTCTCCCCCTTTAGCTTCCTTGTTTATGAACACCGCAAAGCTTCCTGTCATTGCTCCTGTCACAACCGATATAAGTGAAGCCATCTGGGTGCTAAGTTCTGGTTGTGCTAATGCATACTCAATACATCTAATGTAAACAAGCGTCATCACGAGCATCATAAATCTTGGTATTATCTGCCATTTATTTAGTGTTTCTGGTGTCATTTTTTAAAACTCTCATTTAGTGAATCCACCACGCTGTCTATATTAGGCTCTTTGCCATGAGGGTCATATTTGCAACGATATTGGGAGGGACACTCTCCTTCGACCACCAACGTGTAAGTATTGTTTGCTCCCTTATATAAACACACTTGCTGTCCACTTTTTGCTCTCACTCTTTTGTATCTTCTACATATAACATATTTTGGGTCTTCTCTCATCCCTTTTCTGATTTCTTGTTCCCATGTCCAGTCGCTAAATTTTTTGAGATAACAAGAAAAGCACTGAAATATATTATCCGACTTAGCTAAATATATGATTTGTCCATCGACACACAGCCACTCAAAAGTTTCTTGACCACCTTCTTTTCTAACACAATTATCCGAACCAACCCCTGTCCAACCCCATGAGTGAGTAAACGAAAAGACCCAAAACACCGATGCCAACACTACACACAACGACAAGGACAACAATGGTAATAACTTTTTCTTTGAATTTCTGCTTATCGTACACCTCCTTTTGTCTTCTTTTTCTTATTTCACCTTCCATCCTCACTAGTTCGTCCCATGCCGACTGACCATGCGAAAATTGGATGAAGGTGCGTAAGTCATTTCTTTGTTGTTCTAGCTGTTTTTTTGCGGTGAACGCTTCAATGGCTTCTTGTTCTATGCTTTTGCCATTCATAACCTTTTTTAGTAAAGATGGGTTTTTAGCTGACTTGTGAGCGTTATCAATATCGGAAACCGCACCCATCCACCTGGACAAGTCTTGCGACATGGATTCAAGCTCTCTCCCGGCATGAAATGCCCTTTTTATGCCATTAAAAGCGGTGCTTGCGACTGCTAGGCTTGCACTTATACTAACAGGGTCAAACATTTAAGAACCCCCCTGTATCTCATTTATAGCACTATAGTGTTGAAGATAACCCCGAATGAACTTAACACATAAAAGGCGGTTATTGAAATAACTATTCTTTCTAGTCGTGAAACCCTACGTTCCATATCCTGTCTGAAATGGTACATATCGTTTTTTAAGACGCTTAGTTCCATCAGTATTGCGTTTATGTCTGCTTTGGTCATTCGTCAGCGTCCTTGATGGTAAGCTTTTTTTCTTCTACTTGTTTAACTATTTCTGCATAATGTTTGTTATCTAAGTCCATAGGAACAAAACACTCCACGCCATCAATAGTACATTTTACAACTGTTTTTCTATCTTTTTCAGCTTCTATATATTGTGCTGATTTAATTTCCATTTTTACAACTCCGAATTAAAATCAAATGACGCATCTGGGTTATTATTCCATCTCCAACTAACAGTACTTCCAACACCAGCACCAGATGAAAAAGTGAAAAATATTTGACCAGTTCTTTTTCCACCTTCATTTAAACCTGTGCCTGTCATAGAAATACCAGTTTGTGTATTATAGTTGAAATGCTGAATTGTCGATGAACTAATATTATTAGCGGTCATTGTCGGTGCTGACCGCATTTCTTCAGGAAAGTGATGAAACCACCTTAAACCATTATTGTCTTGACCAAAGCAAATATATCTTCCATATGCACTATCTGTAGGGTCACTATGACCCGCACCATTAATTGAATGAAAATATCTCATACATTTTTTGCGTGTTGTTCCTATATCTTCATGCTGAAAATCTGAAGCTTGTGAGCCAATTTCTAATTGGACTCCTGTTAGAAACCACTCATTAGATGTATTGTCAAAAATGTTTACACCATGATTTGCACCAAAGTTTGCATCTGCATATGATGCAAAAGAAGCTGAATTACTACCACTTGTGAAGTTTGTTCCCAATGCTAAATGCCAAGCTATTTCCAAGCCGTGTCCATTGTCATCGTTAATAACACCAGAAGTATCGCCTGTAAAAGTGAGTGTTTTTCTTTCCCATGTATCCGCTGAATTTATCGTGTATGTAAGGTTTGCTTGTTTATAACTATTATCATTCTGAGCTATATTTACTGAGTAAGTTCCAGTTTTATTAGATTTGACATAGAAAGATAAAGTAATGTTTTTTGCATCACTTGTACCGAAAGCTAGACCTTGCAAGTTTTGTGCTTCTATTCTGTGATAAACTGAATCTGCGTGTGCTACTGCAAGACTTGTGTCAGCCGTTGTAACATCTACCTTAAAACTGTTCTTAAATCCATTAGGTGCTGAACTATCTTGTGTAACTGTGCATTGTCCATTGGTATTTGCGTTATGGCTAAAGAAAAATCTATCCAAACAATATGTGTTAGTATTTGCCGTATCTATTGTAAAACTTGTTCCTCTTTGACTAACATTCATCGCACCATTGATTATAAGATTAGACGAACCTTGCCCAACATTCTCTGTTCCTCTGCTTTGTACTTTAGTTAAAGGCATCTTTATTCCTTACTTGATTCTTCAAGTTGTTTTTTAAATTCTTCATCTCTTTGTTTTCTTGTCTTATAATCTGACCTAGCGGTTATTAGCTTTACAAAGTCGGCTTGGTTGCTTGGTATTGGGTCTGTGAAAGAATTATCGTTCATAAGTTTTGTAGTCCATTCCTGTTGCATCCTTTTCCAAGCGTTATTTATCTTGCCTGTCATTGCGTCTTGCACCCATTGATTTATATCTATTAAATCATTAAAAAGAATACTTTGTTGAGTGTCATCGACCTCTATTTTTAATGTAAGTTTTGCCATTGTTACCTCCGCATATTAAGCTAATAGACAGCCTGAAAAAAATGTTCCTCCACCCAAATCACTTAACGCTGACCCACCACTTTGTTGAACTATTACTTTTGCTGTATCATTTGCATCCATGTCAGCCACCGCGGAAACATGAAGACTATGGTACGATGAACTTTCATCAAAAGTTCCCGGGTCTACTATAGAAGAATAAGTTCTGTTACTTGTTTCAATATAAAACCAAAAATAGTTAGCATTTTCTACTATAGTATTTCCATAAAAATTAGCGTTCAATAAATATCTGCCTGTAACTGGTGCAGTAAATATGTTTGATGAAAAATCATTACCTTGGTCATAAACCTCTGTGCCGAATCCTACAGTATGAGCCGTATCTATAGCCAAATTGCTGTTAGCACTTGCAAATGCCAGAAAAGCGGGTTGATTTGGCATAGTTAGTTCTGAAGGTGCTTCTAACTGCCCTATAGCGGTTGTACCAGACCCACTAATAGAATTTATCTTTAATACGTTACCCGCTGTCAGATTGCCTGTAGGAAGCGTTAAAGTGTATGATTGACCCGCTGAATGGGCGGGTGACCGCAACTTTACCCCATGTGAGTTTTGTGAACAATTTAGCTGTAGTGTTCCATCGGTTGTACCATCGCCTTTTATAGACAATCCCGCACTTGAAGAAGTAGAAACAAAGTTTGTCTTTGCGTTTGTTACTGTGCTATCACTTGGCGTTCCTATGTCTAGCGTGTTTCCTAATACAAGAATAAAATCTATTGAGTCGCTTGATGATAGTGTACCGCTTGAAGGTAAGAATGTGATTGTAGAACCAGAAACAGAAAAGGCGGTAAGGGGTGCTTGTATAACACCATTCAGAGAAACCAACATATGCAAGGCTGATTCTGGAACAAATGCCACCCCACCATTTAGAAGATTATAGGTGTTGGTGCTTGATGTTGTTATTGCATCTAGCTTGATATAGTTCCCTACTTGGGGTGATTTACCTATATATGCCATTAAGTTTGAGCTTCCTTATGTTTTTTAAATGCTGTTTTAATATCATTTGTGTGGAATTGTTTGACCATTGCTTTAACATCTGCACTTTCGTTTGAACTGTCTGAGTCTGGTGCTACAACATGGCGGTGATAACTTCTTGATATTTCTTTCCCATCTTCTTTTATAACTGTCGCAGTTCTTACTTGTATGTGCTTAAACTCACCTACAACTTCTATTTTGTCTTCTACTAATTCTTTTGTTATTGCCATTTTTTTAATTCCTATACAAAATAAGTCACATTGAAATTGAAATAACCCGCACTAAATTGATTTCCATTATAATAAGCACCATTACCATTTTGAAAATAAACAATTGTTGCATTTGAATCTACCATAGGAGTAAAATGGTTATTCGGTGAAGATGGGTAAGTGTTCATATATCCCGCACCCGATGCGTATCCGTTTGTTGAATTAGTAAATGGTAACCCACTTATGATTAAGTCACTACTATTTCCACTACCAGTTAATGACGTATCTGTCATAACAGTAACTAGTCTGCCTACTTTAGTATATCTAGCCATTGAAATGGAAAGACCCCATCCACCAGAATAGACAGCGGGAGTCCAATCTCCTTCTTCATAGTCATCCATTAAATTACTTGCTGTTGCGGAAGTAACACCTAAATGCACACCTTTTCCCGCCACATCAAATGTCAGATTATCGCCAAGAGTTAACCCCGCTGAAAAATCATAGCTTGATGTCAAATCTAGTTTGGTATTATCAACTGCGTCATTCGCAATCTTTGCTGTTGTTATCTGTCCATCTTGTATGTCAGCACTTGTTAGTAAAGCTGATGCGGGTTGTACTCCTATGAATGGCATTGTTCCCCCTTATGTTATTTCTAATATGCTGAGTGTAGCGTCTATCTTTGCTGTGACACTACAATCAATCTTTAAAACGTCTGTGGTTTGCATAACCACCTTTCCCCCTGTGAGTAGTTCAAGGGTTGAGCCGTTTGGGATACTAACATCTTTTGCTAATAAAACTGTTTCGTTTGTTTCTGTGTCGCTTGTGTCGGAAACTAGCTGAACGTCTACTGTAACCGCTGTTGTGTGAATATTACAAAGCAATAACCCTATGACAACTGTGGTTGTTGAGCTTGGTACTGTGTAAAGTGTTAATGGCGTTCCCGCACTTGCGGGCATTGCTCCGTTGGTTTTTACCTTGAATGTATTTGCCATATTCTACTCCCTATCCTAGAGCAATCGCCAAAGGTAAAGCATTAGGGTCTGTTTCTGATATAGTACCAGTTGTTGACATTGTGCTTGTGATTGCGTTGCTTGTTATATTTATTGAAAACAACTCAATATTGTCTGAACCATCGTTAATTTTTACTTTTAGAAAGCCACTTGTTCCATTATCGACCCATATAGTGCCTGTAGCGACTGAACTTGGTGCTGAACTTCCTATGTGCTGTGTGTTCAAAGCCGTTAGAATATTATTCAATTCAGTCCGAAAAGAACTAAAACCTTGATTTGCTAAACTTACGTCTGAAACTTGTGCCATGATTTTTTATACCTTTTTCCTGTTAACTTTGCAACCCAAATCCCTTTGCGATGTAGTCAAATGTCCTATCAACTGCACCCCCGCTAGAGTTTGCAAACGCTATTGTAAACCCGCTTACTGTCTTTGAACTTATTGTGAAAACATCACCAGTAGCCATATTTTGTGCGGAAATACCTATTGCGGGTTGTTCAAAAAATGGGTTTGTATATGTTACTGTTTTGCTTCCGCTTGATGTTGTCAAATTACTTTCAGCGATGGTTCTTTCTTCCATATTTAATTTAATCACAATTTGTTTTACATTACTAGACGTTTGAGCGTCATCATTTGACAACTTTAAACGAAACTTTGCAAACTTAAATTTAAATGTTGCTGATTGTGTAATATCTTGAAAGCTTGTGCAATCGGCTAGTGAGGTTGTTGATGTTGCTATCTGCACTCTATGAAAAGCGTGTATTTGTTCCGTTCCATCAAAAGGTGCTTTGGCTTCATCGAATAATAACGCACCTCTACCACCATCAAACAAATCATAAGGGTTTTCTGCGTCTAGGGTTATTGATGGTTCTATATTGCCATCAAATATTTGTGTGAGTGAAAGAGAATTACTAAAATTGTAAAACCCTTTTGCATCTCTGTTTGTATTATTGAAGTTTGGGTTTGACGTTGTATCTGTCCCACCAAGTTCAAAATCCCCCTCAACACTATCAAAATTACCTACTGTATCGTCAAAATTAGTAACTGTATCTAAAGATAATATTACATCTCCAGATGGGTCTATCTTTACCGCAAGCGGAAATGTTGCATCCATTTGGTCTGAAGCCGTGAAAATATCGGGCGTTTCTGTGAATGTTGATATTTGTTTGTAGGCTTGTATTGCAGAAATATTGGTTGTGACAATTGTTGCCTCTGCAGATGTGTTCCCATTTTTATCGACTGCCTTAATAAGATATGAACCAACCCGTGCCGGAACTACAGCATTATCACATTTTCTTCTAGGGCATCTGACAAGATTTGTTGAGTTAAGCCAGTTTGCTCCCGTTGTGACATTTTGATAGCGGATTTCATAAAAAGAAATATCTAGGTCACTATTAGCAGAAGGTGGAGTCCATGTAAGCTTTAGATGGTCTTGACCATGTAACTCAACTCCGAAATCCTCAACATTACTTGGTGGTTCAACACCCCCAACTATCGCCCTTGTGGTTGATATAAACGTACTCTTTGAGCCTATGGTATTCACTGCCCTTGCTCTCACTTGATATGTTGCTCCGTCTATCACGTTAAGGTGTTGATATTCCAGTATTTTTCCAACTGCTATTTCTCTGAAGGAATCGCTCACCGCATTGCCATCCGGGTCGAGAGTTTGTTTTATTTGCACCTCATAATTATCAACAAAAAGGTCTGTTGACGCTCCGATAGTAATAAGAAGTCTGGTTATTACAATCCCATCGGCATATTCTACCAGTTCGTCTCCAAGCGTTAAACTTGCCGGAGGTTGGACTGAAAATGGATTGGGTAAAGTGGTGTCCGGGATGGTTGCGACCTCTTGCTGTGTGCCAAAGGTGTAAAAGCTGTCTTGATGCTCAGAACATTGCAAACTGACTGTATGGTCGGTGTTGATAGACATACCTTGCACTCTAAAAGGCTTTGCTGAAAAGCTCGGAGTCGCATGGGTCACGTTTACAATATCCCCTATGGCTAGGTCTAAAGCTGTGGCATCCGCTCTGAGCGATATATCAAGGCTAGTTCTTGACCTTCGTAATATTATCTCTGCCATTTCCTGTGCTTGATACGGACTTGTAAACATAGAGAAATCAAATCTTCCCTCAAGTAAAAGACCGCCATCTGCTGTTTTCATATTTGCATGTTGGTCTGCAGAAGCCAACCCGGTTTCATCTACTGGCGGGAATTGTGCGGTGTCGGACTGATAATTTTTATCTGGGTTTATAAAGTTGACGATAACCCTGTTATAGCGTGAGTTCTTATTTTTGCTCTGAACAGTGATTCCACCAATGATATTGTCCTCTGTGAGCGTTATAGATGCAGACCCGGTGCTTTCCACTAATATGTTATATTTACCCCCAGAGAAGTTTAGATACGACCTAGACCCCCTCACAAAGTTTTTAACGTTATCTATAGCTTTAACTGATGTATCTACTACCGCATGACTATCCATCAAATCAATTTGACTTGCACCGCTGAAAGGTGTGATATTTGTGTCACAAACATCTGTGGCGGTCTGCCAATCTGCAAAGTTACTATCAAAGTAGCTGTTTGGAATGCCCATGCCAAATCTATCGTTTCTGAGATAGTCTAATAGCTGTAATATTGGGTTGTCGGAATATTCCCATGTTGTGCTTGTGTCCGCCCTGTGACTTCCGCTACCGCCTGTAACTGTGCTATCCAGATTTGGGTTGTATACCTTGCGACCTTTTACAATGGCTTGCACCTTCGGTAGAGAACCAAACTTGTCTGCGTTCCACTCAAACCTCAATGCAAGATAGGCTAACCCCCGTAATCTGTGGTTTGATGTCCATGAAGTGAGTGTTGATAAAAGGGTTGATGCTGATTGTGAGTCTGTTCCTAAATGTGCCTCAACTGTTATTAAACTAGAGTCAGCAAAGAAATTTGAATCAGAGCTTGCCACTGTCCTTTGAGTGCCATCGGTTAACGCTCCGCTTAGTGTTACTTGGTTTTCGTTTACAAATAGGGTTTCCACGCTGTTTATTTCCCCTTCGCTGAGAACCAAAGCCATATAAAGATATTGATTATCTGTTCCCGATGTTTCTAAGAACACAACATTCCCACCGACTTTTCTTGTGCCGTATACCACCGGGATAGAAGCATTTGCTCTAAACTTATTGACGAGTATCCCTTGTGCTTGCTGTTCCGCAAAGTCATCTCCGAACTCTGGTATATCTGGCTGTGGTATAAGCCACCCTACAACGTCTTCTACAACGTCTACTACGACATCAACTATCTCACCGATAAAATCGCCAACGTCTTCAATGAAATCGCCAATGAAACCACACATTTAGAGCAACCTCCAATTTCCACCCATATTCTCAAACCCAAGTTTCTCAAAAACAGCATCTATCTCTATTTTGGTTGTGACCCCCATAACAATCGGCAAGTCTTCAGCAACGTTCTTAACACTGTCAATTAATGTTTTGAGCAATTGGAATGTTCTGAACTGTTTTTTAACATATATCACATGAATGTTTATAAGCTGTTGTCGACTGAACCAATACTCAGATTTGTGAAATATACAGCAACCAATCAATTCTTGTTTATCTAACTCTTTTGCTAATATTATTTTACCTTTTTGGAGCATAGCATTTATGAAAGCGTTAAGTTTTGGCTTGTCTACCTTTGGTAAATTAACATCGACCAGGTCTACCTCTTTGAAGTTAATTAACAAATCATAAACATCTTTCACGTCTTTTTTTTCTGCTTGATATAAATGAACACTACTCATACCCTACCCCACTTAATATCACTGACAGTCAAAGCAGAAAACTCCATGCCTTTATCACTACTAAAAAACCTTTTTTGTGAAGTGTCTGACGTTGTTCGCCCACTTTGTTTTGAAAAGTTACCCCAATGTGATGTGACTGTGAGATTTATACTCGCTGATTTTGTGGTGTCCGTAATCTTATATTCGTCTATTGTTCCATAAAATAAAAGGAATGGGTCTGCTATCAGTGCCAGGTTTGCATCTAAAAACCCTCTGTAAATAAACACGTTGTCATTGATAATGTTTTCGTTAAGTGCAATCGATATATATGTCTGGTCGACACCAGAGAGATTTAGAATCAAACTGTTTTTTGAAGGTGCGTTTGTCTCGCTTACCCCTGTTATTCCTCTTAAATGTCCATTCGCCTGGTAGGTTCTTGATGTTCCAGAAACGCTTGAGGTGATGTCAAAACTTGCATTTGTCAGATATACTGGTGTTCCAAATCCAAGCTCAATCAAAAGTACTGGTTCTATGTTCCCGGTGGCTAATTCCGTTTTTACTGCACTTGTTAAACCTCTAGCCATCTACAAACTCTCTATTACATCAAACTCATAATTAAATAATAAGTTACCATCCTTGTCGTTTTGCCCTGTTCCGAACTCTTGAACGTCACTTGTTAGGTGGACTGTAAAAGGTACTGAATCATAGGTGACCGCACTATTATCCGCTAGTGCTTCTCTCAGAGGCGGTTCTATTGTGACTGTTGAGGCGTTGCTTGATGACGTTGCATCCTCTACCACCATATACACCTTATCGTGAGCAAACTTTATGAAGTCACCCGCTTTGAGTCTCCCGGCACTATCCCCCGCAAATCCATCTATGGCTATCGTTGTGTCAGCAACCGCATGAACACCATTGACCAACAAAGTGCCTGTTTCGTTGCCCTGTGCGTTTAAATAGCTTGGGAAGGTGACTGTAAAATTATCTTTTCTGTTTCTCTGCTTCATTATAAAAGCCATCACAGGTGCAAAGTCTGCCCTAGTCATGGGAGGATATGAAAGAGTAAAACTAAAGCGTTGACCTTGCACTTGTCTTCTAAATGTCTTCCCACTATCTGTTTCACTGAACAAAGTCTTTTGATTGCTCTTAATATTGATAGCTGTAAAATTTGTTTTTGGTAAAGCTCCACTCATACGACTGCCATCTTACCCTTTTCATTCATAGCACTATTGATAAGGTTAACAATAACACCCCGACTGTTAACCAATAATTCGTTAAAACCTCTAGCGTCTACAGTATTGATATTGAAATTCACTGTTACTTGTTTGCCCATACCCAGTTTATCGTTTGGCACTATTGTCCCGGCTTGGTCTGGAACAAACAGCTCTGCACCCTTTTCACCCACGATGCTTGGTTGTCCAACTGGCGGTCTACCACCTTTTTCAAATCCTTTTATTTTATTTATAATACCCGCACCAAACGCTAATGCACCGCCCACAGCGACTATATTGAATGGGAAGGGTATTGAAGCAAAAGTCTTCATAGCACCCTCATATAGGCTTATAAATGCCTTTTTAATAGCATCTGCCTTAAACATTGCTAACCCTTTTTTAAATGCCATCTGTATTGCTTCTCCAATAAGCATTTCAACAGTTTTTCTTACAATGAAAGTAGCTAAATCTTGAAAGCTAAGTTTGCCTGTCATCACAAAGTCTGTGAGCGATTTTTTCAATCCCTCAAATGCCGATGCACCAATATCCTGTATTTCTTTAAACATTTCTTTTTGTGTTGAGAAAGAATCTGTAAAACCTTTTTTCAAGTTTTCATAAAACCCTGTAAGTTCCTTAACAGCGTCACCTTGTTTTTTTGTTTTATCTGTGACCTTATCCATCCCTACTTCGATAGTTTCTAAAGGAACATTCATGTAGGCTTTATCTAAATCAAATAACACTTTTTCTAATTCTCTTAATTCTTTTGTCGCTTCAAATGTTTTATCTGATTCAAAAGGGTTCGTTATTTTATCAAAACTATTATCAAAATCCCTTATCCGCTCTCTGAGTTCATCTCTTAATTTTTCGTAAGAATCACGAACCGCATCAAACCCATCCGCACCATTATCCGTAAATGTTGCCAGTTGTGATGTTAAAGCTTCCACATCTGATTTAAAATCCTCTAAGGTTTTGTCTTTTTGAAATACTTTGAATAATTTTTCTAATTTCCCTGTGGCTTCTAAAGCACCCACACCTAACGCAAGAATAGCAACTAAACCCGTTCCTTTTGAAATTCGGTTAAGTTTCAGCATACCGACCCCCGCAAGGCTTAAAGAACGTGCCAAGCCTAAAAAAGCACTTGATATTTTTGCAACAACAAGAGCCATTCCTAATGCCTTAAAAATTTTAAAATTATCAGATATGAATTCGACGCCCTTACCCGCAAGAATGACCGCATCTGACAATCCTTTGCCAACTGCCCTAGCTATCTTGTCTATAGTCGCTTGATTTGCTTCTAACGCTTTATCTAACTCACCAAACTCCTGTTTCAGTCCTTTCAGAAATTCGTCTGCGACAGTTTTTTGGAAGTTAAAGATTTTATCACCAATCATCGACAGTGTTCCAGTAAATGTCTGTGCTAAATCATCTGTTGCACCCGCAAACCTTCCACCTTTTCCAAACACTCGTTCAAATGCTTCTGCTGTTTCTTCTGCAGTGACTGTTGCTCCGGCTT
>VTLG01007769.1_pt1 | contig 29558 bp, 45 predicted proteins | sample 4694571 | NCBI WGS metagenome assembly VTLG01 (sample SAMN12604809, study PRJNA352737) | marine metagenome | biome: ENVO:00000447; feature: ENVO:00000209|ENVO:00000569|ENVO:01000036; material: ENVO:00002151; isolation source: viral sequences binned using virsorter ...
TGAATATCTGCTAAGTCACTGTCTTTTGCAGGAGCAAAATAAGCTGAGCTACTACTAGAAAGTTCTATCTCATAAAGAATAACAAGACCAGAGTCTTGTTCTAATGATTGAACTTCTTTGATTGCGATTTTTTCCGTCATGCTTCATAACACCTTATAAATGTTGCACTTAAACTATAAAAGTTATCAAATGCCCACGTCTGTGACCACTGCTGGCATAATACCTTGATTGTTTCAGCTCCGTTAGTATCATCTATTGTCATTTCAAATTTATTTACTCCACCTAGACTTTCAAAGAAAGCAACTAAGTCATCTATCTCTGCTTTTGGTCTTGTACTAAAAGATACTTCCATTGTTTGCTGTAAGTTATTTATACCATCTGCAATTCTTTGAGTGTACCCATCACCAAAGTCTGCCATATGAATTTTAGGTGTTGATTGTCTTGTAAATCCTTTATCTACAGGAACTGCTGCAGAAAATCCAGTTATATTTGCTCCTCCATTTTGTCTGATTGCTGTTGCCATTATCTACTTAATACTCCTCCAGGTCTTTTCTCTCTTTGTATTGTTTCCATTACAGTTGCTGCAATAGCTTTACCAAGAGCTGCTCCTTGCTTTCCGTCCATAGTAGTTTGTTGTCCACCATTTGCATCTACATTTACAGTTATATTATTTGATTGTGTTGCACCTTTCATATTTACTGGTATACTTCTTCCATCAGGTAGCGGTACAACTGCTTCATTCATTCTACCTTCTCCTACTAAATATGTAGGCTCAGTAGCGATTCCACCTGATCTATACTTTGGCATAATTCCACCTTTTGCAAGTCCTATCACTCCGCCTTCAGCAAGTGGAATTGGAAAGCCCATACCTCCAAGAACATTTAAAGCTAGTTGTTGTGCTGCTAACTCTGCCATTTTCTTTAGCATAAATATTGCCATATCTCTAAAAGCATCTTTTGCTGTCTTAGCTCCTGTTGCAAATGATATAAACATATCTTCAATTCCTTTTGCAAAGCTATTTTGTAATTCTCCCATAAAAGTTATTTGCTCTTCCGCTACCCTATTTTGTTCTTTCATTAACTCTAATTTTTTCTCATTATAGTCTATATCTGCTTGTCTTTTTGCTGCTGCACTCGCTCCTATTAATCCCTCATTTACCTCTTTATCTAGTTGATTTTGTAAGAAAGCAATTTGTGCTGATTCTTTTTGTATCTTAAGTTTATCTTCTTCAATCTTTTGTTCTTTTTTTAATCTTGCTCCAACCTTCGTTCCAGAAAGAAAAGCATTTCCTCTTGTATTTCCTATTTGTAATGCTAAAATTTGTTTATCAAATTCTCTTTGTTTTACAGCTTGACGATTTTGAGCAATTTTTAGTTCAAGTTTTGCTTTTTCTATAGCAAGAAGATCTTCATTTGTTTCTTTTTCGTCGTTTGCTAATTGTACTTTTGATTTTAATTGTGCTATTTCTTCGTCAGTGTCCTGTATTGTTTCTTCTGTTACTGTGGCTAAGTCAAAAGATTGTTTTTTAATTTCGGCTCTTTCTAATGCTGCTTCAGCTGCTCTTATTTTTTCAGTATCTTTTAGTTTTTTAATTTCTAAAGTTTCTAGTTTTAATTCTTCAGTTATTGCTGTTTTTAATTTAAGTCTTTCTTTATCATTCTTTATTATATCTCTTGCATTTTGATTTTCTTGCGCAACAGCCTCATTAATTCTAGTTTGTAAGTTTTCTAATGCTGTAGCTCTTTTATTCATTTCAAAAAATGGCTTAGAAAGTTGCTCTCCTCCACCCAGTACGAAAGAATCAATATCTGCTTGTGCTCCTGCTACTGCTTCTCTTAAAGCTGTTCTTTGTTGTGCAAAAGGCCCGCCTTTTCCAGTAAGTCCTTGCATTGATCTTAAGAATGTTTTATTTATTTCTTCCGCTCTTGACACTTTATCAGAAGTATCAATAAGTTGATCTTCTTCTTTTTTTAATCTTTCTACTAAGTCTTCACTTGGTTGTTTTCCTGCTCGTATAGCTGCTGCAAGAGCCATATAGTCAGCTGCCAATTTTTTTGTAGGAGCGCCTTTTGCTAGTTCTTCGATATTTGTTGCTTGAGTTTCAAGAGCAGTACCATATTCTTCATTAGTAAATACTAATTTTGTAAGTTCTGCTTTTTCAGCGTTAAAACGTGCAATTCTCTCTGCAGCCGCTGCAGCTGAATGTTTATTTCGAGAATCAAGAATTGCTGTGTTTCTTTCTATAAGACGATTTAATTCTTCTATTCTTTTTGGATCTCCTACCATACTCATTTCGGTAGATAGACCTGCTGCTTGAGTATCTGATCTACGCTCTTCAAATTGTCTTACATTTTCACTAGTAGTTCCCGTACTTCGTATCATATTCGCAAACTGTTGAGAAGTTTCAATTCCTGCCTCAACACGACCTTCTCTTCTAAATCTATTCATTCTTTCAAGCTCTTCGTTTAGTACTTTAGCCGCTTCTATTTGCTGCTCCAGACTTTCTGTAATTTTTTTAACTTTTTCATCTTTTTCCTCACTAAAGGCTTCCATTATACTTTGTCCAATACCAAAAAGTAAAGCTCCAATTCCAAGAATACCTGTTGCAGCAAAAGCAAGGTTTATTGCTCTTGCACTAAATTTTGCGATAGCAACCATTGCTTTTTGTGCTTTTGTAAATATAAGAACTCTTTGTGCGTTTATAAGTGTAAAAAATGCAGTACTTTTTGTTTCAATTCCCTGTTGTTTTGCTTTACTTGTTCGAAGTGCGCCTTCCATAATTTTTAAATGACGCATATAATCTCTTCTCATTTTCATCTGTTGCACTCTAGCATAATCAGCTGCTTGTTTAGTAAGTCTACCCTCTATTTTATATCTTCTTTTTGCTCTATTTATTGCTTCTGTTGTTATTTTTTTATGAAGCTCTCCGTTTTTCATAAGAGCCATTCTTTCTGCTCTTAGCATTTTAGCAGACATTTGACCTGTTCCACCTGCCATACCACTAATATTTTCAAATTTACCCCTACCTATGTCTCTATTTATATCTTCCATGCCTGCAGCTGCGAATCTTCTAGCTCCTACATTGTCTCCTCTAAATCTAGCTCTATCCATTCTGCCCTGTGCTTTTTCTACGGCTGCAGCAGCTATTGCTGTATTCGTTACTGCAGCTTTACCCATATTCTCAAAATCAACTAATGATGCGACAATAGGACGTGCAAATAATACTAAAGCACCACTTAAAGCTAGAATATTATCTTTTAAAAATCCTAAAGTTGGGAGTAAAACTTTAGCAAGTCCTTGTTGAAAATTTTCTACTAATTCTCCAAAAGCCACTCTAAATTGTGCTAAAGCAAATGCTCCTTTATCAATCTCCTCTGCTGCTTTAGAGAACTTTCTATCTGCCTGACCTAGAACTTCATTAGCAATCGCTTGTGATTTTTCAAACTGGTTTAATTGATTAGCATTTTTACCTATCTGTGCTGCATAAGCTTTAAGCGCAGGTTCTAATCTCAGTACGATACCGAGTTCGTCGAGTAGTTCTGGTTCTGCTTTTGTGATACCTCTTGTAAGACGATTGAATGAATCTGTTAGATTTCTTCCAAGAGCGAGTGATGTGTTTTTTGCTGCTACACCAATTTCTGTTAACTGTGACGAAGTTAATCCAGCTGCTGTACCAATAGCGGCAGCTTGAGCTGCTTCTGAATAACTAAGTTGATTTTGGGTGGCCGCTTGAATGTTTTTAGTTAAACTTGCATAAGCTACACCTGTAACTGCTCCAAAGGCTTCTTGTCCTTTGATTAGGTTTGCAAAGTCTACTGAGTTTTGAAAGAATTGGAAAGCTGCAGTTACAGCAAAGACCTGTGCTGCTAATGTAGCATATATAGGAACAATACCGCCCTGCATTGTTTGGGCTTGTTTTGAGAATGCTTTGGTACTGTTTGAGGTTTGTTGAGATAAAGATTTTAATCTTCTATCAGAGTCTTGAATATTTCTTGCAACAGAACCGACATTTTTACCTGCCTTCTTTGCATCAGCGCCTAGCTTACTTAACGACCGATTGTCGTTAACGTTAACATCCATCTCCTGTTTTACTTTTTTACTCATCTTCTTTTTGCTTTATTCTCAGCTTTCTTTCTTTCTCGAGCTAGTTCTTTATTAATTTTATTAGAATTTCTAGCTTCAATATGTTTAATAAAAAGGATACATTGCCTTCTTTCAATTATCTCTAGTTCAGTAAGTAGCATTTCTAATGCTGACCAATCTTTTCCTAAATATGAGCCACTGCTCCCATCCCATCTATCTGGTAGTAGTTGATGTACCAAGAAAGCTTGTTGCAATTCCATTGGAAAATCATCTAAATCAGGAGGCATTTCATCAAGATCAGGTTCTTTTCCTAACTGTTCACACATACTTAAGTATGTTTCTAATGGTAATTGATCCTCTCTAAAATAATTGTCTAATAGCGCAAGTACTTGAGTTACTTGCTGCTGGTAAAATTTTCGAGGTCTGCGACTACTTCTGTAACCCAAGTATCAAAATCAGATGCATTCTTCATCATAATCTCTGCATCTTCTTGGGTATAAGGTAGTTCGTCCTCCAGGTCTACTGAACTTACATCTAGTAATAACATTTTTTCTAGATATTTATATTTAAGTCCTTTCCAACCTTTGATAACTGCTTTACAGTATTCAACTATAAACTTGTCATCATCTAAGATTTCTTCAAATCCTCTTGTTTTTCTGTTAAATTTTTGAGAAAGACATCTTGATCTTAATTTTACAAGTTCTTCTCTTGATAAGTAACAAAGTTGCACAGAAAATCCTTCAAATTCAGGATAATCAACTGTTACTGTTTTACTTGGAGTTAATAAACTCGCTAGTGATACTTTCTTTTTTGTTTCTGTCATAATAATTCCTGGTTAAAAATGGGGGAGGGTTACTCCCCCGTAAGTTATTAGCCACCAGTGTATGTTATTTTTGCTTCATAGTTATTGGCTGTTGAGTCAGGGTCTATTGAAGCTGGTAAAGCATGGAAATTTGTCTCTAATGAAATAATATCTTCTATTGAATGAGATGGTACTTCAAAGTGACATTTTGGTAATTCTATCAATACTTTTGGAGCTGATGTTCCGCCTATTTTAAAAGAACACGCAAAGCTATTTGTTATAACTGTATTAGCTTCGATTAATTGTTCAAATAAGTCGGCACTTGAGCCCGCCTCTCTGTTTAAATAACATGTAAAGTTACCTGATACACTTCTTGTTCCAGTTACATGCCCTAATGGTTGGTTAACTACTCCAAGAGTTTCTGGAGTTAGATAGGTCATACCATTATCTATAGTAATGTTACCACCTGTTAATACTAGGTCATAAACACCACTACCTGTTCCCGGGAACGTGGTTGTATCAGCTGCTGTTACTGCTAGCTGGGTTAATCTATTTCTAATGAAATTACTTGTAGTTGTTACTCCTTCCTGTATATCAGTTGTGATAGTTGGAAGTGCTGGATTGCCACTCACTTCATGATCTGAAATCATAGAAGCAAAGCCTGACCATGTAATTGTAGCAATACCATCAATATCAAAATCAATTGATGCAGAATTTACAACTGCGTCTTTTAATCTGTAATATGTTGGTCCTGTTACACCTGATCCACCTGATCCTGCTCCGATCTCAAAGAACAAATCAAATGTTCCAAGAGCGGGTACTTCTGATCCTGTAAAATCAAATACTACACTACTTGTTGAGTTAGTTACACCTTTACTCCAAGCCGCTTCATTTGTACCTGAAGATGCTGTGAAAGTAGGTGCAGCGACAAAGTTAGCCCAAAGAGCTTCTTCAACTGCATGGTGATGTGCATCTCTGCCGGATCCTTCCCATATATTCGACCCTGAGGTTGCACCTATAAAAGGTCTCATATAAGTTTGGAAAGACCATTCAGCTGGAGCATAAGAGTCAGTAAACATCTGTCTACTTCTTCTACTGTTTCCAGAGCCATCAGCCATTTCTGCTAGAGTAATTTCACTTGTGTTTGTGCCTTGTGAGAAACTAAATCCATCTAATACTGGAATTTTCCATGAAGTTGCCGCTGTTGAACCAGCTGCATTCACACCCATCATTAAATAGACTTCGGTATCTCGGCTAAAATAAAATTTATCTGCCATTTTTTTCTCCGTTTTCTTGTAAAGAGCCGTGACAAATAATTACTTATCGTGGCTGTTTACGCTTTAGTATTGAATCTCTATAAGTATCTCTCCGATACCTAAAGGATCCATAACACCTTCGTCGGTGTCTATACTAACTATTGTGGTTTGCACAGTACTTTGTGCAACTCCTTTTTTGTCATTGTAAGTAAGAGGGTCTTCTGCTTCAAGAACTGTTTCAAGATCTTCTAGCAGTGCATCTAACGCTCCCACTGAATCCTCATTATCTTCTACATAACATCTTAATGTAATAGTAAGATAACGAAATTTAAATCCTCCTCCATCATAAGTACGAACTTCTCGTCCTGCATTTAGATGAACAGAAGGAAACTCCTGTACTTCGTCCCAAAATTTTAGTCTTGGACTTACATCTGCGACTGCTGTTTGGTACGAACCTGTGCCATCAATTAGTTTAATTTTATCTACAAGAGCATTGACAATATTTTGCCTTCTTGTTGTATATAATCTTGTACTACTTTGTGTTGGCATATTAAACTCTTCTTAGTAATGGTTGCATACCTCTCATATTCGCTGCAACTATTTCTTTTATACTACTCCCTATTAATTTTCGTGGGTCTCTTAATGTACTACCTTGTGCAAATCCCGGTTCAAAAGTTTGATAAGGAAATAATGCATAAGTATAGTCAATAGTTAATCCTCCTCTTGGTCCAAAAAGTACATTTTCTGCTCTTACTGTAGTGGTAAAAGGCCCGTGTCTTCCTGTTCCTCGATAATTTAGTGCTGGACTTCCCATATTTCCTTGCACTACTGATCCTAAAACCGCATTTATTACATCTTTTAAAGCAATTCCTTGAATATTTCTATCTACTTGACTTTGAGTAGATACTCTTTTTACTCCCCCTGCTCCACCTATTGCTACTCCTGTTGCTTTTTTAATTTGTCTTTTTCTTTTAGTCTCTTTTACCCTTTTTCTTATTCTTGCTCTATCTTTCTTTACTTCATTTTTCAGTGCCATCTTTTTTTGAAGTTCTTGATTAAACTTAAATCGCATATCAAAACCACCTTTTTTAGTAATACCCTTAGATCTTCTATCAATTGCACCTGTTCTAGTAAGTCGAAATCCTGCAGATTCAATCATTTTTTTGGTGATTCCTTTTATACCATAGTCCATAACTTCATCTGTTATCTTCGGACTTGTAGCAAGCATTTGTTCGAAGTCTGGCATGTTACGTTTTGATTTCATATAAGCTTCTGTAGCTTCAAAAAGTTGTTGTCTAAAGTATGCAATGTCTTTCGTATCTAATAGTCCTGTATTACCTGGAGACCTATTAGGTATAAGTACTAAACTTGTTTTTGCTTCTGCAATAAATTTATCAATACTTTTTCTCTTTGTAACATTGCTTTCAAGAAATCTTTCATTGAAAAAATCCATACCAAGTTCAATAAAAATACTTACATAACTATCCTGTCTTTCTACTGATTTTTTCATAGCTTGGATTACTGCGTTCGCTGCATTATTTCCAATAGCACCTGGTCTTTTAGTAATATCAGGAGTTCTTGATGTTCCTTGTGGTTGAATAATTTTGCTCTGTCCTTTTCTACCTTCTCCTTCAAGTTTAGTACCATGCTCTGCTTCAATTCTTGTTGGCATTTTAAAGTTTTTTGGCATATTATTTTTTAAATGCTTTTTATACTGATTCATAGCATTATCTACCCATTTAGTGCTTGGCTCTCCAGCAGCTCTTAACTTTTGGGCACCTTTTCCTGCCAGTTTTCTTGGAACTCCAACCAGACTTATTTTTATTAAATCCTTACTATAAGTATGAGCTCTATGGCCCATTGCTTTAAAACTCTGTCTACCTGTTATTTTTTGTCTCGTTTTTACAAAGTTCTGCGAAGCTTTAGTCAATGCCTTCCAACCTTCTGTTATTATTTCATCATCAGTTCTTGTATCTTTCTCTTCTAAACTACTTATAAATACTGTTTTCCAATCTTTTAATCTTATATGAAACTCAGCTCTTGAAATACCAGATGCAATTCTTTTTTCTACAAACTCGTCAAAATCTTGTAAAAATTGTTTCCTTTCCTTTCTCATACAACTACTCTATACAAGTCGAGCACTCTTTTTATATGATCTGGAAAATCAGTATTATTTCTAACACTAGAAGTACCTTGTAATTCAAGTGTTGCACCCTGTATTGTTCTCCTTCTCTTATGCTCGTCTCGTAAGTAGTATGTAATTAGGTCAAATACTGCTAATTTGAGATCAGAAGGAACAGCGGAATAGCCAGATCGATATGCAATTTGTACGGATCCAAATCCCTTCTGAAAGTTTTTAGAACTATTCCCAGTAATTCTTCTTACAGCATCAAAAGTAGTATCAACATAATAATCTTGGTTTACTGTTAATGTCGTATAAGAATCCGTAGGATTACCTCTTTCCTTTACAGAAGTAACACTTACGAGAGGGCTTTCACTTACTATTATAACTGATGTGCTCTCTGTAATGTTAAAAGTTTCTGTTTTATCAGAACTGTAAAAATCAACGAAACTTGTACCACAATATTTCTTTACTAATGCTGAAATTTGAGGTACTAAAATATTTAGGCGATCGTCATCTTTAGCTCCAGTCAGCCCTTCTGAATCTTTATAATCTTGTACTGTTACTAAATCTGCCATATTAAAAAGTGTGGGTTTTAAGGTAAACCCACAAAACCATAATTAATCTATTAACTAGATTTGTAGTTTCTGATAACAACTGCGTCAGAACCGCCGATGATGTCATCAAAACCAAGTCTTTGTGAAGCCACAAGTACTCTTCTTTGATTCTCAACATCATAGTCTGATTCAATTGTAACGCCTCTTAGTCTAGGCATGATGAAGTTTCTAGCATATAAAGCTACAGCATGAGTTTTATTTGTAGCTCTTGCTGGGAACTCATCACAGATAATTACTCTAGATCCGAAGACCTGACCAATCTCACCAGAAAGCTTAGTTGACATGTCACCAACTAGGTTGACATCTTGGAACTCAGCATCTTCTAATAAGTTGTAGTAACTTTCTTGTGATACAATATATACCACTTCATTTGGGTTAACACCATATTTACCCATAGATTTTCTCATAAGTAATAGATCACTAGCTTCTAGCTTTTCAGTAGCAGCTGCGTCTGTACCCACGATTACATTTGAAGCATCAGTAGCTTTGTGGACTAGTCCATCAAAAATACCTGATGTGTATGTACCTTGGGCATTATTACCTAAAAGAATAGCGTTTTCCATACCTCTCGCATGAGCTCTAACCATTGATTCTCTAATTAATGGTAGAATTGGCATGATAGCATCTTCTTCTGTTTCATTACCAATGAATGATTTTGAAATCAACTTTTTAACAGTGATTGTTTTCTCTGTTAAGTCGATACCGCCTCTATCCCCACTAGTAGCATAAGAGTCACCTCTTTCTGATAAGTTACCATGAGGGGCTGCACCATCACCAGTACCTGCAGCTGATACGAATTCAGCATAACCTGCATCTGGTAAAATTGGCATAATCATTGAAGCACTTGTCATTGGGACTTCTCTAAATAGAGGAGCTAAGACTAGTTCATTTTGAATGTCTCTTTCTACTCCAGTTGAAACAACTTGTTCGAAGTCTGCAGATGAAACTGCAACACCTGAATCGTTGTTAACTTTTTCTATTACACTTTGTCCATATGAAGTGCTCTCAATTCCTTTCTGTCCAGTAATAACTGAAAGAACTTTAGCGTCCATAATCTCACTTTCATGAGTTGTTTTCCAGTCGGAGTTGCCTCTTCCTGAGAATACTCTTTTAGACTCTCTCATACTCATGATTTCTTCTGATTTCTCAGCTAAATCTTTTTGTAGTTCTGCAACTACATCATGTAGAGATTCGTTCTTTTCTAGTAGTCTTGCCTCGACATCATTCACTAATTTCTCGGCGCCAGATAATCCAGCTTCGATAATAGTTTTCTGTTCGTCCTCTTTTGCATCTTGAACAGCCTTTGCTTCAGCTTCGAGTTCAGCAGACTTTTGAAGTTCTGCGTCGTCTTTTGCTTTTTGCTCTGCTTGTTGCATAGCAATAGTAGTTGCAGTTTTCTTTGCAACTTCTTCAGCAAATGCCTTCAGATCAAATTCTGGACTTGAATTGTCTTTTGACATATCGTTCTCCATATTTTCCGCATTTGCGGCACTTGGCTGCTCAGTTTTGTCAGTTATAACTGACTCCACAGAGTGAGCCTTGTTAAATTGTGACTTGAACTTCTCATAGTCGCTATCATTGTCAAATGATTTAGCTATTGAAAAGGTAGCGGTTTGGTTAGCTGGAATACTTACCACCGATACCTCTAGAAGTTCAGCACTTTTTATAAAAAATCCGTCAGTTTCTTTGTTATAATCAGCGTCCTTGACCTTGAAACCAACGGAAAAGGCTCCAAGGACACCGTCTTTAATTAAATCTACTATGTCTCCAGCAGACTTAGAAATTTTTGCTTCTAATTCTAAACCGTTTTGTGTAACATCGCAATATTTTGCTCTACCAATCGGTCTGTTATAGTCGTGATTAAAAAGAATAATTGGGTTATCCCCATAATTATCTAAACCACCTTCTTTCCAAGCATTGTGATCAATTATATCACCAGTTCTATCTAAGGCATTAGTACTAGCTAAACCTTTAATAGTTATTGAGCCGTCTTCTTCAAGATTCGACTTTTCAAAAGTACTAGTTATGTGAAATACTTTTTTCATATTACTTCTCCTTTACTTTCTCAGCCTTTTTAGGCTTTGGTGTATCTTTGGGAGCATGTATCGCTTCCCATTTTTCTGGAAAGTTGGATTGAATTAACTGTGTTAATCTTGACCAGCTACCCCATGCTCTTCTTAAAAGTACGTAATTGATAGGTTTGTCGGAAGCTGCCTTATACTCATGTATACTAAGCATCTTGCCCTTTGATACCATATAATCAGCTACTTTTTCTAATAGTGCTTTTCTATTCATCTTCTTGTTCCTCTTCTTGTGGTGGCCTTCCACCTTCGCTTGGATTTGCACTTGAACCTGCTATATTTGCAGGTATTCTAGGCTCGTCAAATCCGTCTACTTTCTCTAATCTTAATGCCTCTCTAGCCTCGTTTGGAGCCATGATTCCTGTATTTACAAGTGTTGCATAGTAAGAAGCTTGATCTCTTAGTTCTGGCTGTAAAGCAGGTATTCCTGATACATTCTCATTTGCTTCAAAACCAAAGTATCTTTCTAATGCATACTTAATTTTTCTAACTATAGGTAGTACTGTTTCTAAATAGTATAGCCTATGATTAGGTCTTATATTTGCGTTGTTTCCGCCGTCCATAAGGATTGGTGGTATTCCCATAGCTTCTAAGATAATTCTCTCACAAGACTTAATTGAATCTTGAAAGTCTAGTTCTTTGAAGTTAACATTTGTTAGTTTATCAACTTCTAATCCACCGTCCAATACTAGAGGTCTTCTACCACCTGATACTGGATTATACCTTGCTGTCCATGACTGTAACATTCTTTCTTTAATCTTTTCTGAAAGAGTATTAGGACTTTTTAATACTAATCCTGGTACCGCACCATTCTTAAAGAAGTTGTCCTGAAAATGTCTCAAGTTAGCAAGTAGATTCATTGTTCTAAATGCAGGTTTGAGTCTAGGCACTCCCCTATAAATGGAGTGAAAACTGTTTTCTTTTATGTGAATGATTTCGTTTACCTGATAATCAATTGAGGAGTCAAATTCATACTTCTCTATGTATTCTCGATCGTCAGTATGTATTCTAACTTTTTCTGCAGGTAAATGATATAAGTGAACTCCGTCAAAGTAAATAAATATATTACCATCTAGTAATAAATCTACAATGAGGTTTCTTTTGAAAGAACTTATATCTTGATAAGGATTAGGTTCGTAATTTAGAATTAAATTAACTCGTGATTGTCTTATATTTTTAATGATAGGTGTTTGACCGACTATTTTTCCATCAAAGTCAAAAGGTATCTCAGCAACATCATCTACTATCATGTTTACGCCACGATTTACTACTTCTAGTTTCTCATAAGCATCACGATAGTTAGTAACAACTTCACGAGATGAAACTTCTAGTCCTTCATCTCTTGAAATAATATACTGTGCAGGATTTAATTTTTCCTCCACACTTTTATTTCCGCCTGTTAAAAAATCATACCATGCCATGTTTATCTCTTTGAATTTTCACCCATCTTTCTTGTTTCTCTGCCGTTACAAGTTTTGGTTTCTTTCCATAAATTGAGTGTAATTTCAAATGATGTTTATGGCATATAGTAACAGCTTTGTTATATATCTTTTCGAAGTTTTCTTCTATAAACTTCTCTCGTACTTCCAGAATTTCTTCTTCTGTAGTTATCTCTAAGTTATGCTTTTCCATATACTCGTTAAACAACTCTGTCAGTGAGTAAAAATGGTGAAAGTCTAAATTAGTTTTTGCTCCACAGATGAAACATTCATCTGTTTTCTTGTACTTGGATTTTGCTTTATCCCTTATGTATTTTATTAAGTCTCTTTTTAATTCCACTTTATATTATCAATTATATCAACTATATGACCAAAAGTCAAGATTTATTTTTCAAATGCTAAAAGGTAGTCGCGCTCGTCTCGAAAGAATATAATGCATACCTCAAAGCATCAGCCATATGAGACGCGTGATTGTGTTTTGGTCTCTCTTTCATCAAATTAGGATTTGGATCCCATTGATATTGGTCAAGACATAACAATGTTTCATCGCATCTCTGATCTACAATTAGTAAATCATTGTCTACTACTGTTGCTACTTTACCTATTCCATCTAATACGGACTTTTTCGCATTTATAGTAGTAATATCATAGTTCTGTGCAAAGTCAAACCTTGTTTGCTGAGCAGCAGAATCGATATAGATCCAGTCAATATTCCACTTTTCAATTAACTTCTGTATTTGCACTGCGTGTTGTTCTGTAGTTCTTTCTGCATCTAGGTATTCATCTACAAGATAGTATTTTTGTTCGTCCCAATCATAAGCTATCACACAAAACGCAGTTGGATCTTTATAACCTACGTCCATTCCAGCAAATACGTCCATGTTTTTTGTTTCAAATTCAGATAAGTCTGCAATACAGTTTTCATGATCAAACGCCCAGATCTGCCCTTCATAAATATTAAAGTCAGCTTCATATTCTTGGTTAAACTCAGCTTCTGACATACTCTTTCGAGCTTCCTGAATATCTTGTTCCGATAATCTAGGATTTTCATGATAAGTTGCTCGTAGCGATGCCCACTCAGGATACTCCTCGCTGAATCCTCTATAATAAAAATCTGCAAACCAATTATTTCTACCCCGAGGAGTAGATATAAATAATGCTTTTGAGTTTTCTTTATCTAGTGTAGGACGAAGTGCGACATTGAAGGCATCTTTACCATTTACAAGTGCCGCCTCGTCAAATATAATTAAGTCATAACTTCTACCGACCACTGAATCAACTTGATTTACTGATCCCATTCTAACTGTTGATCCATTAGAAAGTTCTATTACTTTATCTTTAGCGTTGTCTTTTATAACTTCTAAACCAAAGTGTTTAATTAAGTTTCTTTGTAAATCAAAAGAAATTTGTGATAAAGAATAATTAGGAGACATTAGTAAGATATTTGAACCAGGAACTAGGGATACTAGTTGTCCTATAATATTTGCAATATAAGTTTTTCCTTGTCTACGAGAAACCGCAGCGCATACAAACCTATATTTTGGATTATTAAGTGCATTTATTATTGCTGTTTGACTGGTATTAGGATCTATTCCAAGTAGTTCCATATATCCATCTATTGGAAGTTTTATAAAGCGATCTTGCTCTGTAAAATTCATCAGATAGTCTGATACTATATCTTCTCGACTGATTGTTAGCATTAGTGGATTGTCTCTGTTTTAAAAAAGTTATCTTCATCTTCAGGTTGAAGTAGTCCTTCTTCCTGAACTTTATGGTATAAGTAGCAAAAGGCTGCAGCAACTTGTTTAATATAGGCTTCTCTACTAGTTAGTTTTCTTTTTTCTTCTACTTTTTCAGTATTTACTAAAAGAGTTGTGCTATTAACAAAGCACTCATCTAGCCATAATTTTCTGCCATCTCGTTTTGCGGTTCTGCTCATCTTTTTCTTTTCCTTCTTATTCCTTTTACGTGTTTTTGTGATTTTGGTGGTCGTTTAGTACTTCCACCTTTTCCAGCCCAAAAGACTTTATTTGCCCAATAAGCTGCGGAAGATTTACCCTTACGGATATTCTTTCCATGTCTTGCTTTGAAACTTCTTCTAGCTTCAGGACTGTAATTGTGTCCCATACCTTGCGCTCCAAAACGAATAATTTTTATTTTGCCACCCACTCTTACAGCAACAACAGCTTTTTTAGTTTTGTGTTTAGGTGTTCTTTTTGGCTTATTTAAACCACTAAGACCTGCTCTTTTTAACCTTGCTTTTTCTGCTGCTGTAAGTGCCATTATCTTCTTCTACCTGGAAACTTTGCTCTTGGTGGGTTTTTTGTTTTTCCGAATCTTGGTCCGACTGCTTTTGGAGCTGCTGCATATCTAAATGCTGTAAAGCCACCATGTAACTTTGTATTAACTGGAACTCCAGCTGCAGCGTTCATATCTCTTGTAACTCCTCTTTTGAGTACATGTTTACGAATCTTCTGTGTGCCATGAACACCAGTAGGTCCGCTTAAAAATCCGCCTTGTCTTGCCATATTTTTCTCCTCTTTTGCTTAGCGTCTTTTTCTACGTTTCGTAGTACGCTTTTTTCTTTTAGCGAAGGTTCTGACATTTGTCGGTTTACCTCCTACTCCTTGTTTTACAGCTCTTTTTCGTCGAACTGCAGAACGAATCTGTGCCTTAGTCATTCTAGCAGCTTTTGCTGCAGGAACACACTTAGGGTATCCTCTTTTACTTTTTCTGGCAGACTTTCTACCACAAGGCATATATCCTCCACCTTTCTTTGGTCTTGATATATCTACCCAGCCTTCTTTGAACCATTTAGTTAAGCCGCCTATTGGTTTTCTATGTCGTGGCATTATTTTCTTCTCTTACGGCCAGTACCCATTCGATACCTGCCACCACGCTTTTTATATGTTCTAACCAACCACCCATTTGCATAAGCAGATGGATATACCTTAAATTTTCTCTTTGCTTCAGCTTTTACTCTCGCATAAAGAGATGGATTTGTTGGTACTGGTCTTTTCTTAGCCGCTTTTCTTTTTCTTCTTCTAACTGCCATTATTTACCTACTCTTCGCATAGCTAGTTTATGCGCTTGGGTAAATGTTTTACCCTCTTTCATAGCTCTTACCATTACTGTCATATGCTTCTTCGTATGATGAGGTCTGTGTCTACGAAGAGTTGCTTTTTGACGCTTAGTAAGTTTCTTAAGTTTTTTTCTTTTTCTTGCCACGTCTTTTCCTTAATCCTGCTTTCGCAGACTTGAAGATTGATGCGACAGTTTTCTTTCCCATAACTCTTGCTCGTTGTTCGCCTACAGTTAGTATTTGAATTTTTCTAGCATAAGACTTACGAACTCTCTTAACTTTTCGAACTGTCGCCCTCGCATCTTTTATAGTAGCAAATTTAATTCTAACGGTATCCTTTGGATTCTCGTCAGTATAAAGTCGTCTTCCTGAACCTTTAGGCTTTTTACCTGTTCCTTTTCTTGGATCTCTTCTTTTTCTTGCCATATCCTGATGCGTAAATCGCTCTTCCTTGGCGTTCCGCTGCTTTTCTGGATTTGTAAACTTTTCCAGATTTGCCCCAGCGATAGCCCCCTTTAACTTTTCTTACGGGCATCTTTTTCTGCTTTGATTAGTTTGTCTTTTATATCGACAGAACCATCAAAATTTAAGTCTTTGAACGTAATAATGTTCCAGATCTTTTTTAAAAATTCCATTTACTTTCCTCTCTGTTTTCTAAGTATTGCTCTTTGCAATGCTAATGGTAGTTTTTTCTGTTTAGCGGTAAGACCTTTTTTCTTCTTCATTCCGCCTTTCTTCTTTTTACCATTCTTTTTCTTTTTCTTTCCGCGATGATACGGCATAATTAGCTCCAAAGTCCTTTCGGACACTTTGCCCATTTTATTCTAGTTTTGATGGGCATAAAACATTTGCAAACTTCACAAACATTATGTTTGAAGTTTGGACATTCTTTACAAATTGCAAGTCTGTCCTTATAATTCTTTGATGAAATCCTTAGCATCTTTTTCCTTTAGAAAAGTTCCTAAACGATTTAGTCTTAAATCTCTGACAATATACATGCCTCTTTTTGCTGTTATTGTGTAAGGCGATACTTCTTTGTCAGTTTTTATTTCAGGTTTACCCGCTTTCATTTCTTTTGTTGTATATTCCATAATTTTGTCCTAATGTATTGTCAATAGTGTTACTATTAATCCTGCCATGAAGAGAATAACTCCCCCTGCGCCTGATAAAAAATAAGTGTCAATCTTATTTAATCTTTCGTCGATTTCGTCAAAGCGATTAAATGCAGTTTTCCACCGTTCTGCTACCACAGTTTCTATCTTGGCTAACTCTATTCGTATCTTATTGATTTCGTTATCTGACATATTGACTCCGTTTCCGTTGTGAGAATTTCACATGCTATTATTATACTAAAACTCCAAACAGATGTCAAGTACTATTTTCGTATGGTATAGATTTTAACGGGTTCTGACTTTCCTTTGACAGTTACTTCATCTAAGAATATGTAATTATATCCATCAACTAAACTGTACTCTGAGATAATAATATCTGTGTCATACTCTTTGCAACTAGATTCTAAACGAGCTGCTAAATTAACGCTGTCGCCGAGTACAGAGTAATCAAAACGATTACTAGAACCAAAGTTACCCACCACGCAGAGTCCTGTGTTGATTCCCGCTCCCGTATTAATTTGATCCAAGCCTTCCTCTCTGAGTCTTTCATTTAATCCTCCTAAAGATTCTTTCATTTCAAGAACCGCCTTGGTTGCATTCTTTACTTGATCATCATCGTCAAGTGGTGCACCCCAAAATGCCATGATACAATCTCCCATATATTTATCAATTGTACCACCATGTTTTAATATAATTTGTGTTTGATTGTCAAGGAATCTATTAATAAGTTCAGTGAGTCCTTGAGGATTTTTCTGATATTTTTCTGAGATCGGTGTAAATCCTCTAATATCAGAGAAAAGAAAAGTTAGTCGTTTTGTCTCCCCACCCAATCTCAGCAACGAAGGATCGTTTTGTAATTTTTTAACTAACTCTGGAGATACATATGTCCCAAATTGTCGTTTAATCTCCATTTTCTCAAGATAGGTAGTAAAGAAACTACGAAAACTTTCAATACTCCAGAATAAAAACGAGATAATTATAATACCAGTAACGTCTACCAAATAAGAAGATTCATACAGTTTAAGAGTTGCATATACTGACCCACCGATTATTAATGCTAACGTAGGTAAAGAAAACCATATAGACCTTGTTGCTATCGCAAGTAATAGTAGGGCAATAAGTCCGGCAAATAGTTCTGCCCCAGAAGCCCAGACAGGGCTAGAAGGAGCAGTGCCAGTAATAAGATTATGTAAAATATTTGCTTGTATTTCATGTGGGTATTTAGCCCCCGCAGGGGTCGGCACAGGGTTTGTTATACCCTCTGCAGTCGTGCCGAATATAACAAAGGGAGCTTCTATAGGTTTTTCTAAAAACTCCTGTCCTGTTTGTTTATAAAATTTAGTATTCCAATTTAACCAGATACGACCATTTGCATCTGTATTCATAAGTGGATAATTTGGAACTCTTATCCACTCGATTCCCTCTTCGTTAGTCTTTAGTTGATAGCTAGGATCTCCTACGGCTACGCGTAGTAATTCTAGGGCGAAAGATGGATATAGTTTGTTTTGAGCGTTTACCACGAGTGGTATTCTTCTTGTAACTCCGTCTAGTTCTGGGCTTGTTGTGACCACACCCTGACCTGCGACGGATTCTGCTAGGACGGGTGTTACTGGTAAAATTCCGGGATAAGTTAATAGCCATGGTATTGGATCCTCTCCTAATTGTACAGTGCCTACATGAGGGCCTTGTGTACTTACTTGTGTCGAAGCTGCTGAAGCTAGGACTGTTGGTGTATTCTTCATTCTCATGTTAAAGTATTCATCATACTCATCACCACGAATATCTTTATTCGGCATAAGAATGGTAAGACCTGGTACAGCTAATGTAGTAGTAATTAGATCTGCATAGACTGATCTAGGTAAAGGCCAGCCGTCATACTTTTCTAAAAAGTTTTCGTCTAAGTCTACGATCAGTATATTTTCATTTTGTACAGGCTCAGTATTCATTATGAGCCAATCAAAGGTTTTTAGTTCTGCTAATTTTAGTGGGTAAGGATTCCAGACAAAAAGTCCAAATACTAATCCTAAAATTAATAATCTAATCATATCTATTTATTACATATAAATTATGCACAACAGTTGCTGTAGTTATTGCATTGTAATACACCATCATATGCTCATTTGAGTTTTGATGTAAGAAAGGTAGAACTAACATCTTTAATGCAAATACTTCGTGCATTTCAGGTTGCTCTCCAAGTACCCAGTTTGCTTCCTTTATATTGTCTCTAGTTTCTAAAGCATACATAGTGGTGATCATATCAAGTGCATGTACTCTCCAAGAATACCTTATTTGTTCTTCGGAAGGATAAGGTTGATTATCCCAAAATCTAAGTTTATTTCTTTCTTCCCAATCTTTAATCAGTTTACCATCTCTTGCCATTTGTTCGTAGTCAAAGGGCATTTCAAAATTTAAGTTTAACTCACCCTCCAGATTGGCGGATTGTAATGACTGAGCCAGACCCAGAGTTAAGAATAATGTTATAAGCTTTTCCATCTTGTTCTATAATTATATTGTAACTTGTAGTGGCATTTAGATCAAGTCTCACATTCTGATTAACTTGCCTTAAAATGCTTACTATTTCCCCGTCTGTAAATGTGGTAATTTGGGTTGAGGGGTCATTCCCATATTGTGTACCCTGTAAATCGATAGGCGAAAAGCCGTCCTGAGCTAATTCGTCCTCAGCCGTTAGAGCATCTAGCTCTTCTATGACATCTAATAAATCTTCTAGGAAATCAACATCTAAATATTCAATATCTAATTCTGTAAATTCTAACTCGTCTTCGGTAAGTAGATCTAAATCCAGCTCGTCGTAAGCGAGAAAGTCGACGTCAAGAATATTGCTATCAGAGCTATCAGTTCCAGTTTCTCCTGCACTTTGTATTTCTTCATCTTCCTTTGGTGGTGATACAATTAACATGTTATCAATGAGGTCCAGAGTTAGGTCTAATACCACCGGTCTGGTTGGCATTGTTTCCCACACGCTCGTAACAGTGGACTCATATGGTTTGTTTAATACTACGGAACCCAGAGCAGTAGTTACGACTATCTCCCCTGAGCTAATTCCAAACTCATCGGGTAAAAGAATAACTAAACTTCTGCCTAATTCATCTACGGTAACAGTAAAGTCTGTTCCTCGAATTGCTATTTGAGAAGTTGGGGTAGATAAATTAATATTTTGTTTATTTATGCTACCAATCTTACCCGTTATAAAACGAGCTGTCCCGCTGGCAAACTTAAGTGCCATTTCCGATTTATTGGGATCGGGATTGAAAACAACCTTATCGATAATAAGTTTGCTATGCTCGGTTAATCTGACTTTGCTATCGTCTAAAAACGAGATCGCTAATCGGCCATTACCTGTACGAACATCGTCTAATTGTTGAATGTTAAAGCCAACTTCGGCTGTATAGGTGTCATCTCGTAAGACAGCACCTATACCACGAAGTTCAGTGATATCACCTATATTGTCAGCATGAAGTGGAGGTACCACCATCATTTTGAACAACACAAATATTTGAATTAGATGTATCAGTTTCAATTTTTAACCAGTCTGCCGCAAGTGTAGAAGATTGTGTAATAGTCATTGTATTACTATCTCCGTCCAAATCTAAATAGAAATAAGCTGCATCTGTTGCACTTGCTCCATATCCACTACCTGTGAATGTTATTGTATTGGAATCTCCTAAAATGTCCATATAATTAGTTGCGTAAGCAGAGTCTAAATCTAGTGTGACTTCATTACTGTCACCAGTAAATAACCAGTCTAAGTCTAGATATGAGACATCGCTATCTTCTCCTAAGTCGATATCTGCTGTGTTTGAAGAACCTGTTATATCAAAATTAAGATTAACAAAGTCTGCTCCATTTAACCCAGAGGTATCCATACTTATAGTCCATTCGTTAGAGTCTCCAAGAAAATCAAATGTTCCTGTAAAGCTATCTCCATACATTCCGTCAGTAAGAAAACTATTGGAACTTCCTATTTGATTTAAATCTAATGTCCAACTGGATCCATTAAGTATTGCTGCTGTCATTGAACCTGTTGTTGAATCTAATCCTCCAATTATATTTGAAGAACCGAGCTGTTCAATGTCTATTGCGGCATTGTCGCCAGTTTGGTCTATGTAGATTTCATTGTCTGCGTAGAGACCGAGTGTAAAAAACAAAGCTAGTAAAGCTCTCATTTTATTCTCCCATATAGTACTTCCAGTACTCTTGTTCTATCCCCTGTTTTATTAGTTCAACTACTGCTGTTTCTACAGCTGCTTGAACAGCTATATACTTTGGCTCATTCATTGTGTTTCCACTTTCAAACTCTACAAGTTCAGTATCATTTGAATGAAATCTAAAATAGTCATTACTTAATCCAACGGATAAAATTGCTTTTGAAGTAAGGATTTCCAGTAAGATTTCTCCTGTACTCACAGAAACTAATCTTATTGAAACGATTACCTTATCTTCACGATATTGCTTGGAAGTGCCAATGCCTAAATTTCTAGCACCTACACCTCCAGTTAGTAAGTTGGTATTGTAATCAATAATACCACCTTCGATAATAAGACCAGCAAACAGTAAAGGTTGCTGAGTCTTGTCATCTTCAAAAGTTTGTCTTGTTTGTCTAATTAATTGTCTTTCTTTTGTTAAGTGATCTAACCCTTTTCTTTCGACCACCTTAAAAAATCTTGATTGTTTTAATGCACGAATTAAGTATGCTTCAGGCGCTTGTGTAACTGCACTACTAAAGTCTGCAATACCATCTCTTGATTTTCTTTGTCCTGTTAAGTCTTCAAACTTATAAACTGCAACAACAGGATAACGAGCAGGTAATGGAACCTTTGTAATAGCTTTTGTAATTGGTTCCTCAATAATAGATTCACCAGAAAAGCATTTTGCTTCTCCAACAATAGTTACAAGATCCTTGTAATCTCCCTGAGGATTTTTAAGACATGGCGATGCGTAGCTCCAGTGCGTAGCGCAACTAGAAACCAAAGTCGCCAATAGGGATAGTAATAGTAGTTGTCTCACCTGTAGTTTCATTAAATATGGTAAGTGTTATTGTGACTCCATCTGATGTCCAAGTAATAAGGTTATCAAATAAAGTAAACGAACCATCTGTTGCAGGGTTTTCTCCAAATAGTTGATCTACCAACTGTCGAGATAACTGTGCATAAATTCTGCTTTCAAAGTTTTTTATAAATCTTGCAAGAGTAGTATTCTCTTCTTCTCTTTTTAAGGCATCTTTCAATGCTTGTATCTCAGCTTCTAGTGCTTCTTTTCTTGAAAACTCTTGATTCTCAATAGTCAAGTAGTGACTTGAAGTACCTATGCCGCTAAAAGAAGGCGATTTAAATTCGTGTTTGATTTCGTCGCTTATAGCAGGAAAAGCTATAAGGCAAAGTGATATTGCAAGTAATGCGCCTACAACTGCATTACTTACTCGATTGTTTATTCTTCTTTCGTTCATTTTCTTTCATCTGTAAAACTGTGTCCAGTTTCTTTTGCAGTCGAATCATATCATTATCCATCATTCTAATCTGGTCGATTAATTTGATGATAGTTACTTTCATGTCTTCGGTTGCAGGGTCTATCTTTTCGGTTATAGTATTCCATACAAAGTATACAAAATATCCGAGTCCTAACATTGCGACTATTGGAAACCCAAATTGTTGAATCATTTCAGCTATATCTTCCATTAGTCTCTCCTTACATCTATAGTGCCATCTTCTACAAAGTTTTCTGCTCTTGCGACTCTATCTAGATCTGGTGCAAGTCCTAAAGAACTACTAACACTTAAGTCGATTCTTACCATATCATTATTCATAGTTTTAATACGAGTAATAAGCATTTTGCAGAATCCTTGAAGCTCTTCTACATTTCCTACTATATCGTCCATTATCTTTTTAATAATAATAAAAATAAAACCACCCATAACAACTGCTGCTGCTATTGGTGCTCCTACATCTGATATAAAATTAAATATAGTGTATTCTTCCATTATAGTTCTATTGCGAATATTTTATCTTCTTCTACTTTTTGTAAATCAAAATTTATTGAAACACCACAACCACAGCTTGATTCTTCTTTTGGATTTAAAAATTTAAATACTTCATTAAGTCCTTCTTTTCTAAAGTCTAGTGTCATGCCTACTAAGTATGGAACTGATATTTTGTCGATTAATACTTGAAATACTCCGTAATCGAGTGCCACATCTTCTTCAGTGGCATCATGATTAACACTGTCAAATATATACTCAAAACCAGCACAGCCCCCACCAGTAATACCGAGGCGGATTCCAGAAAACTTTTCTGTTTTCTGTTTCTCCAAAATCTTGGCGATTGCTTCATCAGTTATCTCTATCATGTTTCCACTTACGAGGTATTTCCTTTGTCTTGTCTTTGTGAACTTGTGTTCTGCCGTGTTTAGGTGTTTTCTTTCTACCAAATATTTGATTCCAGTTTTCTTCGAACTGTTCCTTACTTATTTCTTTTGGTCTTTGTTTGCTTCCCTTTCCCATTTTGTACCATATTTACAACTTTTTGTATTCTACCGCTTTTCATCAGTTGGTGGAATTTTCTAAACATTTGCTCTCCCAGTTCTCAATTGCTTTTTTAATTGAGTCTTCGGCTAAAACAGAACAGTGTAATTTTATTGGAGGCAACTGAAGTGCCTCTGCTATGTCTTTATCTTTTATTAGTTTTGCTTCTTCTATTGTTAATCCTGTTAACATCTCTACAAACATTGTAGAGGAAGCGATTGCACTACCGCAACCATAAGTTTTAAACTTAACGTCTACTATCGTGTCATTATCATCTAGTTTAAGTTGAAGTTTCATTACGTCACCACATGCTGGAGCACCTGTCATTCCAGTTGCTACTCTTGGATCATTGGGATCGAAACGTCCTACGCTAAATTGCTTTGGACTATTTAAAACTCCATAAAATCTTTCTGTTACTTCTTTACTATATGCCATCTTCTTTCCTTAGTAATTTTTCCATTAACTTACCATAATTTCCTTGACCGAAGCCCCCATCATTTACTTGAATATTTGTTTGATTTTTAATATTGGTAGCTTTTGCTTTTTCTAATTCTGTTTGAGCCTTCATTTCATCTATTCTCATTTTATGTGCCATCTGCAGTAAATCAGCTAAATCTTTACTGGTATATATTTCGGATTCTTCCGCTTCTTCCATTTTCTTTTCAATTAACGTATCTAAAGTATCTGCTAACTTAAATCTATTACGATAACCAGTATCTAGGTAAACAGTATCTATATATTGCTTAACCTCTCTTCTATTGAGCATCTCACTAATTATGTTTTCTGCTACTCCAAGCTGTGTGCTTACGGAAGGAATCGAACCATACTGCAAATAAGCATTGGCTATCTCGAGTCCCTCTGGGCTTATCTTTGTTGTTAAAGCTACACTTGACATATTACAATTATACTAAATTTCCGACCATATGTCAAGAATTATTTTTGGCAGCATCATAATTCTGAGCTAACTTAATATTTTTAAATATATGTGCAAGAACATCTACCGTCCAGCCGTTACCACATGCTTTGTATCTCTGGGTATTCGAAACTCCTTCTGTATAGTTGTCCGGTAAAGTTTGTAATCTTTCAAATTCAATAGGAGTAAGTTTACGCGGTGTGCCATTCTGAACAATATATCCGTAATTATAACCATGAGTTCCTGCACAAATAGTTGCAGCTTTTTTATCTAATGGATATATTCTATTTGCTTGACTTGAATAAGCTGGATTAAGATGTTTACCTCCGTCCCATTTTGCTAGTGTTTCTGGCTTTGGTGTATATTTAGGATCTACTTCATCTTCTAGAATATCTCCCAATGTTTGATCGTTTAGTGGTGGTGGACTAGAGATGTTTGGAATATTTGTCCAGTACCATCTTTCTCTATTTTGTGGGGATACAGTATTTGAATTTATAAGTATTGGCTCAATGTCCATATACTCAGTAATAATATCTAACCACTCCTTTTTCATTCGTACATTTTCTAGTAAAAAGAACTTTGGTCTTACTTCGTCCATTATTCTTAAAAACTCAAAAAAGAGTGCACTTCTTGGATCATCAAATGCTAATCCTTTTCCTGCTAATGAAAATCCTTGGCAGGGCGATCCACCTATAAGTAAATCAATTTTAGGTAAATACTTTGTTTGTAAATTTTGTACTGCTCCGAGTTGATGTATTTCTGGGTAGTTGTTGTATGAAATCTTTAAACAAAACTTATCAATCTCTGAACTATAATAATTATCCACTTTTAGACCTGCTCTTTCTAGTGCAAGTTTTCCAGTGCTAATTCCATCAAATAAACTTAATACGTTCATAATACTCCTTAATCATGACAAAAGCAAGTAAAGCTTTCATCATTAATATAATCTTTTGGTTTTTCTTTTGATAGATCAAGTAACTTTATATAGTTAGGTCTATTATTTCTAAATGTTCTCTCCATAATTACTTCTTTGTCAATCCACCAATTTGCTAGTTCAGGTTTTTCATGTAATAAATTAAGTGTTGTCTTTGTTCCTTTTAGAAAGCACAAGTCACAGTTTCCTGCTGCTGCTCTACCATCTACTACAGGAATCTTAAGATCAAAGTTACTTTTTCTCCAATACTCTAAAACATCTTCATTTGTATGTTTTTCATCATACATAGGACAAAGATTTATATATCGTTGCTGTTGTGCTTTTGAGTCAGCAACTCTTTTTGGCTCGTCATATCTCAACCCTAATATAGAGTACCATTCAGTATATCCTAAAGATTGCATATATCTTTCTATTGGTTTAATCTTCAACTCTATAGTACAAATTCTTTTGTGTAGATTAGGTAACATTTGTGTCTTTATGATTAACTCATCAAACGGCTCGCCTTCGCGAGAAGCTGTTGCATAGTCTACTCTTTTTTGCCACCACACAGGTGTTTCTTCATTTATCTCCAACTCTAACCAGTGAATATCAATATCCCACATCTTTTCGCACTCATGCACAAAATCTAGAGTTTCAGGAAGTTCTTTCCCGGTGTTTGCAAAACAAACCTTAATGTCATCAGGAAGTTTTCCATCGTATGCATCTATTATCTGTTTGAGCATAAACGCAGAGGTTCTTCCTCCTGAAAAAGAAATAACTGCTGGAGTAGGTATTTTATAGCCTGTTACATCTCTAGGTAGAGTATCAGCTACGACTTTACAAAGAATGCCCCAATACTCTTTATCGTACATACTAAGAGGTCTATCAAATCTATACTGTGAAAATACTTTGCCTTTAAATTTGCAATCATTTGTTATAGTCTCTCCTAAAGAGTATGGCTGACCCGTCTCAGGATTTGTAAGTAATTTTCTAGTAACGCCTCTAACATTGGTACAACACCAATCACCATCTTTATCTAAAAACCTTTCTTTTTTCATTTTTCTATTATAGCAAAAGTATAGGGGAAAGTCAAGTAGTATATTTGGGGGGTGTCATCATGACACTTCACGGCACTTTTTTTGACTTCTCAAATTTTTTAAAGTTGTACGCGTGAGGGGGCGCTACAAGACAGCACATGACAGGTCTAGGAACTGCCCTCTAATTAATAGCGATTAGACGAATTCTAAGCCATTCTGAGAGCGTCTTTTGATCAGCACAACCAAATACTCAACCATCAATTCTATGTCCTTATTTTGCATCTGCAAAAAACAAGGATTTTTTGCAGATTACTACTTGAAATCTGCAACTCATCATGTATATTAGATTAATAGGGATTAGCACTTAACACCTGCCCAACTAGGAAACCTTCCCTTCCGTGAAAATCGGACGCACTCGAAAGACGGAAAGCGATACACCAAGACGGAAACGGAAACCCATGTTTCTATGCCGTAGCTAGATATAATGATCGTTATAGGTAGCAACGAAAAAACGAATTCAAAATTATTATTTATGAGGATACTTAAAAATGAAAAATATAAAATTATATTGTAAGGTTGCTACTAATATCTATAATTTAGAATTACTGAAAGCGAGGTTGAAAAATGAGAAAAATTTACTTGCTCTGGATGTTGGCGAACAAGCCACATTATCAAGACAAGCAAAAAAACTTATTAGAAAACTAAACAAGGTTAATTCTCAATTAAAGAGACAAAATGGAATTTTACGAGACTTGAAAAGGTCTTAATTATATAGGTTGGGAAGATACCTTATTAAACTTCCCTTTTATTTATGAGGATACTAATAATGCTAAATAAAGAAAAATTAGATGTTGAGAGGTTGTATACTTCGGTATGGAATTTATTAAAATCTAATGATGATATTTATTTGGTTGAGGACGCTCTCGCAATTAATGACACTTCCACTCTTTCTGGGTGGTTTATGTATGAGATTGAGAGAGCTACTTCTCCACTTAATGCGAATGATACTTACTTCAAGGATTTAACAATTCTTGATCAAGCGTTATACATTAAGCGTGGTATTGCCTTTTTCAAATCATGTTAAATATATTTGAAAAGCGTAAATTAATTATGACTGAATGGGATAATTCCGAGGAAAGTCAAATTAATTATAAAAAGGCAATAGCTGAATTAAAGCGAAATAATATTCCATATAGAATTGTTGAACATAGGTTGATTGGTGATTTCACCAAGAAAGCGTATTTCATATATTCGGTGATATTAGATACATTTCTAATATTAGGAATTTTATGGGCGTTCTTTAATTTGGATAAGATACTCAATTGAATAATAGAATGATGGGTTATATTTCGATATAGCCCATCATTTGGTTTTGGTTGTCTTGGTTTTATTTTCGGTTTTTGGTTGTAGATATTCTCAACCATAAATCTCGGTTGGTTGCTGAAAATTTTTCCAGGACATCCATTTTTAGGTTGGCTCTATGTTGCCATTTGAAACATAGGTTTATTATTTAGAGGACTACTAATTATGAATAATAAAAAAGAAACATCCAAGAAAAAGGGTTTAACTAGATCGGAGTTAATAACAATGATTGATCTTAAACTTGAAAATCAAGGGTGTAAAAAAGAGGTAATTAAGAATTTTCATAGGTTAAATATGAAAGCACTTAAGCACCTATTAGAGAATTAATAAAATGATTGCTAGAAGCAAATTCAACGCGTTAATTTTCGATACGGAAACTTGCTTCAAGAACGAACATCTAGGCTTAATTGCCGAGATTGGTTGGACTTTTGGCAATGTTTTAAATCAACAGGATACGCCGACTACTCGGCGTTTCCTTGTTGCTGATACCTTATTAAATCCAAATTATTGGCTTCATTCTCAAAAATTTGAAAAAATTATTGAGCCAAGCCGATTAAGAAAGGAAGATGAGGGTAAGAGAATGGCTTATAAGCCTGATACTAGGTATGAAGATTATCTACAGCAAATCCAACGCCTTAACAGGATTGGAAAAACTGATGGTGTTCTTTGTTCTTGGGAATACATACTCAAGCAATTTACAAAAGATTTATCTCTTGTTGATTGTGTAGGTGCGTATAATATGCCATTCGATTTAAGGGCAATACAGACGACAACAAAAAGATTTCACCATACACACTATGGCGAAATTGAAAGGTTGCCAAAATTTTGCTTAATGGATATGTACGCTAATCATGTAATTAATAGGAATTACTTTTCTATGATTGATAAACTTGATGAAGATGAAAAAAGATATTTTCTCTCTAAATCGGGTAAATCTCTCGGATATTCTGCCGAGATCATGGCTAGGTATATATCAGAAGATATTGGTTATATCGAACTCCATACGGCGAAAGAAGATAGCATGATCGAATATGAACTATGCTTATTTTTTCTAGACCATTGGAAAAGCGATTTTTTCAACAAATATCTAGGTAAAATCGGCTCGGTCTCTTGGAAGTCAATTGAAGAAAGATTGACGGCTAAAGAGAAAGAGACTAATCGTCAATTGAGGTTAGACTTAAAAGATGGGTAGTCAAAAAGAGCCGAGACAACTCGAATTCCCTTTCGTGCGAGAGCATGAAAGGGATCTCGATTACTATTGGGATAGACATTTTAACCATATGTCTCAACTCAATAAAGATTGGAAAAAGGATAATGTCTATATTTATGATTTAGACTATACAACTTTTGAGCGTCCTAAAATTTTTACTCATAAGCCAATTATAAAATTTGGTTGGCTTGGAATAAAAATTCGCTGGGAATACTCACTAGCTTGGTTTATTTTTTGTGATAACTTTATTGTTTCCCTTTTTGATCGTCCTTTACCTCTTGCAAAAGAGATGAAAGACAATTTAAAAGAGGGTTTAAATGTTGGGATATTTTCAGCAAGGTCTAAAAAATGGTATTCGTTGTTGTGGGTAAGGTTGAAAATTGGTAAGGTTAAATTTGCCAAATTTAGACCTAAAAATGACAATTCGGAAGATCACGAGTTAAAAGAAAGGTATCTAAAAGAATGTTTAGATACTCATCAATTTTTTCAATGGTCACCTCGGATTGTTGCCTATGATGACAAGCAAAAAATAATAGATATGTATATACAGAATGATGTTGAGGGTTATTTAATAAAATGATTACTCAACTGATATTTACTATTCTATTTTGGGTGGGGGCAACTTCGGTTGCTTCTGCTCTTGCTTTTGTGCCAAAACACATTCGGCTCTACTATGTGCTGATTGTTTTGGGTAATTTATTAATTTTATTATGTTCGCCTTTAATGTATCAATGGGAATTTAATATCGGTGTTTTAACTATGTTAATGGTATCAGCACAGGTAAAAAATGGACTTGATGCACGAAGGGAACGAAATAGGGGGATATTGTGAAGAGGAATAGATATAAAATTCCAGATGGTATTGATCATATGTTGTTTGTTGCAACTGTGCTTGGTCTATGTGGAATGGCTTTCTTTAGTATCCTCTAAAGAGAGGACTGGCTCACCTTAACCAACGAGCCACTCAAATTTCCAGTTAATCCAAATTTTTTAAA
>VTLG01009513.1_pt1 | contig 29556 bp, 49 predicted proteins | sample 4694571 | NCBI WGS metagenome assembly VTLG01 (sample SAMN12604809, study PRJNA352737) | marine metagenome | biome: ENVO:00000447; feature: ENVO:00000209|ENVO:00000569|ENVO:01000036; material: ENVO:00002151; isolation source: viral sequences binned using virsorter ...
GGAATCGACATCTATTTCTCTAACGAGATCAATGACAATGTAGGATCTGGTGGTGACTCAGCAACTTTCATGTTCTCAAGAGGAGCAATGGGATTAGCAGTTGGGCCAGAAGGTCTATTCAGAATCGAATCAGAACGTAATGCATCATTCAGATCTACTGAATATGTTGCTACTGGTTTCTGGGGCGAAGTAGAAACGAAGGACGCGTTTGGTGTTTATATCCTTCACGATGTTAGCTAATAACTAACCAAATTAATGGTTGGGGGCTTCATGCCCCCTTCCATTGTAGGAGTTAAAAATGAAAGAAAAATACTTTAAAAGACCAAATGGGGATGTAGTGAAATATGATCCCGCTAAGAAACATGACCTCGATTCATTCAAAGCAAGATTTGAAGAATGTGACGAGAATGGTAAGGAAAAAAAGAAAGCTAAGAAATAATGGCACTCGGTTCTAAAACTCATATAAACTCTATCCTCAAGGAGTATTTCATGGATGTGGCTGGAACAACAACATCTACAAGCATGAATGATGCCATGAGGGCTGGTCTACAGGAACTAGGTTACTCTGGTAGCCTGACAACCATGCTTAAATCCTGGGCAAACGATCTGGCTGGTACAAGTAATGCATCCATATCTGTTGCTCTAAAAAATGCTGGGGCTAACCTAGTAGGTGAAAGCGTGTCTGATGTAACTGAGACACTAAAAGAAATAACAAAAGAAATTAATTGGGATGCTATCCTTGTCCAATGGCAAGAAGAGAAGCGTCAATGGTCATATATAGATTAATAACCGCATGGAGAGCCATGCAAACTGATCTCATGGAAAGGGGAACAATAAAATGGCAAGTTTAACAAGTCAATCAATCGCAGGATCATACGAACAACTACTTCATGTAGATAGAGATGGTGGCGGAAACGGAACAACCTTAGTAGATGTAAAAGATGGAGACAATGGAACTACATTTGCACTAAAATTAGCACAATTCCACGCAGAGATTCGTGGAACAACAGGAACAGGAGCAACTGGTGCTGGTAAATTAAATCTATCAACTGCTGAATTAACAGTAGTGGATAATGATGTTTTAGGTAGAATAGACTTTCTTGCTCCATTAGAGTCTAGTGGTACTGATGCTGTCCTGGCTGGTGCATCTATCTGGGGAGAGGCTGAGGCAACTTTTGCAGCCGATAATAATTCAACTGCCCTTGTATTCGCAACAAACACATCAGCAGCTGCAACTGAAAGGATGAGAATTGGCTCTGATGGAAATACTACTTTTGCTGGAGGATTAACTGTAACAAGTGAAGCCGATAGTAAAGCAGCATTTAGACTTTATACAAGTTCAACTCTTCTTGGTGGTATATATAATAGTAGCGGTAAGGTTCATTTACGAGGTGAAGGTGATAGAGATGTTTCAATAGGAAGTTCAAATAATGCAGACAGGGTGGTTATCGATACTTCAACAGGAAACGTGGGCATAGGAACTACTCCAGCATCAGATAGTAGATTACATCTTTACTCTGCAACTCACGGAGCAGATTTAGTTCAAAAATTCCAAGCAGAAAATGATTCTGGTACTGTTATTCCATTCTATTTCGCACTTAACCCAGATACAGATACATTCTCTTTTTATGGTGATGTAGCCGATTCCTTAGTTATTAATGCAGGGACAGGCAATGCTGGGATTGGAGTTGCTCCTGTTGGTGCAAATTTACATATTAAAGGAGCCGCAAGTAGTTACTCAGTTTTAAAATTAGAATCTGCATCGGCTAGTCACGGGACAATAATTGAGTTTGGCGATCCCACAGATGATGATTATGGTACAATAACTCAATTTGCTTCAAGTGCTGGTGAAGGTGGTCGTATGAGATTCATTGCTGGGACTACTGAAACAATGAATCTTCATGGTGGCAATGTATTTATTGGTCAAACTGCATATAGCAATAATTCTGCCCATACATTAATTGGATTAGGTGGCAATGCTGGATTACACGCTACCGCTTCTGTAGGTGCGAGTGGTGAATTAGGATTAGCACATAATATTAAAAATACTGGTAGTGCTTGGGTAACTATAAGTACAGATGAGCATACTATGTATACGCAGGCTGGCGGAAATCATAATTTTTATGCTTGGGCATCTGCAAGTGCTGGTGCAACTGTGTCAGAATGGACTAATTCTAAAGTAGCAATATTCGATGCCAACTCCCGAATCTCACTAAGTAATAATGATGCTGGTGGTACTGATGGCTCTAATTCTACAAGTGGCAACACGGTCTTTGGATATATTGCGGGTCAATCTATTGAAGATGGTTGTATAGACAATACGTTTATAGGTCACGGAGTAGCATCGGGCTCATTAAATAACGCTACAAATAATGTTGGTGTCGGTGGAGCGGCTCTTATAGGAATAACTACAGCGGATTATAATACAGCAGTTGGAACGAGTGCTCTTTTTAGTAATTCGACAGCAAATAACAATACGGCTATAGGTAATCGAGCAGGGGGTTATACCACAGGAGCAGATAATACCTATGTGGGTTATTTTGCTGGTAAAGGTGCGGCTGGAGCAGATGCATACAATGTCGGAGTAGGTTCAAATGCTTTGTTGGATGTTACAACTGGGAATCACAATGTAGTTCTTGGTTATAATAGTGCAGATAGTCTTACTACGGCATCAAAATGTATAATTATTGGAGCCGCCGCTGGTAGAGGCATAACGACTACTGGTGGTTCTAATGTATCTGATGGTACAGTTGCTATAGGATATGCGGCAGGAAATGCGATTACTTCTGGTTCACAGAACACTGCTGTGGGTTATTCTGCGGCTGATTCAGTCACTACAGGCAATAATAATACAGTCTTAGGGTACGAAGCATTAGTTGATAATGTGGTAGGCGGTGCAAATACTGCCATTGGTCGTAGAGCATTATATGATTTTGTAGCGGATGCCGATTCTCACGGATGGAATACAGCAGTCGGGAATAATGCCCTGTATGACTTGACGACTGGCACTTCAAATACTGCAATTGGTTCAAATGCTGGAGATATAGGAAGTAATGATTTAACTACTGGAAACAATAATACCTTATTGGGGTCAGAAACTGGAGTAAGTGCGGTTGGTGCAACAAATCAAACAGCAATCGGATTTGGAGCAGTAGGAAACCAAAATAATGGAACTGTAATTGGTAGTGCTAGTGTTTTTCAGTTTGCTTCTAAAGAATATACTTGTGACCATGCAGATGGAGAAGATGGAAAATCAGCGGCAAGTGAAGCATCTCCACTTAAACTACCAGCTTATTCGATTATTAAAAGCGTATCAGTAATAGTTAGCCAATTAAGCGATATAGGTACATACAATGTTGCTTTATATCATAGTACCGATACATCAGCTCCAGCGGATGATACTGCTTTAGGTGGAACACCAGTTGAAATATTGGGGGCTGGTGCTTCTGATACTTGTAGTGGTAATTCGGCAAGTGCGGTAGATATTGCATTAGGTTCTGGAGCAGTAGTAAAACAATCATATTACAATGCTTATGGTGGAGCTGGTTTACCAGTTGGAACTGCTGATAGATATATCCATGTCGGTCAAGCTGGTACTGGTAATGGAGATACTGATCCAAGTCAGGCTGGTATAATAAAAGTATTAGTCGAATATGTAGGATTAGATTAATAATAAACTTCCCGATAATGGGAACTAACTAACAAGGAGTCAATAATGGCTAAAACAGAAGAAAAAAAGCCATTGCTCACTCTTGATGATAAAGAATATTTTCAAGAAGATCTGAGTAATGAAGAAATCAAAATGGTCGCACACCTGGAGAATGTAGAAAATAAACTGCAATCAAACGTGTTTGTGCAAGATCAATTATTAGTAACGAAAGAGGCTTTTATAACCATGTTAAAAGACTCAATAAATAAAGAAGAGGAAGAAGAAAATGGATTGGAGTAAATACGATTCCGATAAATCATCAAAAAGAGGTGGCTTTGCAAAAGAATCTCAGGTAACTAAAGAAGCTGTGAGTGAGGTCAAAGACGATGATGGCAATGTAGTACGAGCAGCTCAAGCAGAAGAAAAGCGTGAATTTGTAGCATATACTAAGAAACGCTGGAACGCTGAAACTGGTGAAGCAATGGATGATTCAAAACGAGAATGGTCTTTGTCGCAACTAGAAAGTGAGAAAGCCAGATACGATGCTGACCAAGCAAGAGCAAAAGCTCAATCAGATGGACTAGCTAACGCTATCTCTGATTTCAAAAAGGTTTAATGACAGAAGATAATACATCTACATCTTATGACATTCCAGTAAAGTACATCAATGGATGATGAGTTTGTTAAGGACTTCATCAAGGTTATTGGTGTCCTTTGGTTTGTATTAGTTGTTTTCCTGGTGGTTTCATTGCTCAATGGATGTAATGCTGGGTGGTCGATTGCTGGCTGGGAGGTGAAGTGAGTGATAAAGGTGTTCGATCATATTCTGGAGAGGTTATCGGTGATTCAATGTCGCTTACTATTAATTTCCGATTCTTACTTAATACGATGGCAGTATTTGGTACGATCATATACGGGGCTTATCAATTTCAAAGTAGGATCGAGGAACTTGAAAGAAAGATGGAAGAAGCGAATAACACTATCACGGAACTGGTTGAAAAGCATATTGTGGAAGAACAGCAGAGGTATGCTGAGATGGAAGAAGAACTGAAGTGGTATGAGAAAAATCTTAACCCATTTTCAAAGAAAAAGAAGAAATAATGGACACAACAACGCTGATAGAGGCTTATGGGGAGCTAGGTGTCATTGGAATTTGCATGCTCTTATTTGGCTTTATGATAACCAACTTGATAAGGTCACAAGCCACTCAAAATGACAGCCTTGATGAAATTTCTGTTAATATTGCAAAATCAGAAAGCACTACAGAAAATGTGGAGGGAATATTGTTGAAGTTACTAGATCGTATTCAAAGAGAATCCGAGCAACAAAATGATGAAAGAAATAGAAGGCACGAGTCGGTAATGAAAGAGATTGATGATCTTAGTGACAAGGTTAGTTATTTATCTGGTCGCATCAATGGTAGTGGGCGATAATGGATAGCGTAAAGGTTAGTGGGATCAGTACAAGTCTAGGCTTGGTTTATTACACAGATTTAATTTCGGGAGTGTTGATGTGTATTATGTTTGCAATCAACATTTATTACTTAATATTAAAAGCAAAGAAAATGAAGGAGTAGGGATGTTAATGAAAATGATTGCAGATGAATTGTTATCTGACAAAACAAAAGATGAGATCATTGATGAAATAAATAAGGCTGTCGATATTCCAATTATTAGCGAAAAGACAGAAAAGGCTATTCTGGAGGCTCTATGGAAGATCATCAAAGGTGTACTACTAAAAAGGTTAGGTGTTTAATGAAATCTATAATGACAGGAATACTTTCCATATTTATCTTTTTTGGATCTGTACCAACTGCTCATGCTTCAGATATGAATATGGGTGGAATGGAAGAAGTTAAAAAGAAAAAGAAGAAAGGTAAGAAAATATCTGGTAAGGGCAAAAAGAAGAAAAAGGGTTTTTTCTCAAAGGTGTTTGGCTCTAAATAATGCCAAAATTCGGCAAAAGATCAAAGCAAAGGCTAAAAGGTGTTGATACTAAACTGGTTAATGTATTGAACGAGGTTGTTAAGCATTTTGATATAACTGTCATTGAAGGACTAAGAAGCCAGGAAAGACAAAACGAATTAGTGGCACAAGGTAAATCAAAAACCAAGTTTGGAAAACACGTTCTAGGAAAGGCTGTGGACATTGCTCCCTATCCTATTGATTGGAATGCTAGAGATGATTTTCACTACCTAGGTGGCTTCGTTCTAGGAGTCGCATCAAAGTTAGGTGTTGATGTAAGGTGGGGAGGAGATTGGAACGCATCAAGCATGTACAAAGGACAACGCACAACCAAAGATAACAACTTTGATGACCTCGTACATTTTGAATTAAAAGAATGAAAACAAGATTCCATAAAGCAATTAATAATGATTACAAGAACGAAAGCCCTTCTGATAATGTTAATGCAGCCATTGAATTGTCCAAGGAGGTCAAGATATTAGACCTCATAGATGCTAATGGTAAAACAATATGCAAGGTGGCTGAGATCATAAACAGATTACAAAATGCAGAGTTTGAGATACTGCATTATGACATAGGAGATTATCAAGCATGAGTACATACGAATCATCATATTGCTCCCAAGCAGATATTCAGTTCGTATTGCCAGAGATGGCTAAATACAATCAAAGAACCATATTTTCTCCGAATTGGGTAGCAAGTGGTACAAGCAATCTATATTATAATTATTCAACTGGCCCAATGACAGTTTTATACAAAGATGGAAAGGATCTTGGTACTGAGCAAGGTTCTCAACCAAGTTCTGATGATCAATGGAGGTACGTTGAGGCTGATGGGAGGCTAGAATATTATCTAGCTAGTAGTGCGGCATCTACATTAAATGGTTCTGTGTTTGAAGGTGGTATTGATGCAGATACTCATTTGACAAGTGTAATAGCCAGAAGTTCTGATTTTGTTAGAAGCATGTCTGGAATCCCTATCTATCCTAGGGCTGGAGTAGGTGTATCTAGTGCTACTGGTAATGATTGGCCTGAATTGATAGTGATGAGTACAGCACACATGGCTGCATCGTTTATTACTGCACCCTACGACATAGAGTTATCTGATCAATTAGCTGGTAAAGTAAGCAATGCTGAAGGTACTGGTTGGCTGGATATGTTGAGAAAAGGCGAAATAAGTATTAATCAACAAGAATCTTTGCAGAAGAATCATGGCATTGTTCGGAGAGTGAGTCTAAATGGCTCTACAACATCAGATATAGTAGATGTCAAAGGAAAACCAACAGTAGAATGGGATCTGATTCAAATCAAAATATCAAGTGGTGCAACTCTAGCGAGAGGGAGTGATTCAACAGCAACATTCACAACAAAGGTATCTAATGCAGATGGCTTACAAGTTGAGACTGTTGCCGATGCTGAAACTGTCACAGGCTCTTGGGATTATGTTGGTAGAGGTATGTATGTAAGGTTCTCTCCAGGAGTGCTAACAACTAATGATACTTGGGAAATGGAAGTATCTGGAGTAGTTGATTCATCTACAACACCTATTAAAATGGCATCAGTAGAAAGAATATGATTACCTATACAAATAAAATAAACAATGTCATTGATAAACTAGCCAACCTGGTAGCTGATGAGGTGTCTATTCCTGTTACATTTAATGAGCATATAGGAAACCATAGCATCTTAATTACTCCAGAAGAAGATAATTTGAACCAGATACTTGCTAGTGGTCAGACCAGAGATTATACCATCACCATGTCATATCAGTTGAATACTGGTGGAGACATGAGTGAGAACGCATTTAAACAGTTATCAAATACAGCAGAACATTTAAAGAGATTATTCGCACCAGACAACAATGCTAATGTGACAGATTATTGGTTTAATGGAAGAGTGGAAAATGTCACTTACGAAAGAGATGAAGAAGATGAGAGTAAAATAAGAGCAATTATTACATTTAACTGCACAGGATTGGAGGCATCATGAAGATAAAACTAAAAAAAGAGCATAAGATACCAGCAAACTCTGGATGGTGTTTCATGAAAAGTGGATATGATGAACAAATTATCAAAGATTTAAATGAAGGTAAAACTGTGAATGTGGACAAAGTTCATAAAAAAGCAGTTGACCTAATAACCGAAGTAAAAAAACAAAAACAGGAGACTAAGTAATGGCAGTAGCAACTAATGCTTTCGATCCCAAACAATTCTCGTTTCTGATAGCAGAACAGGATGATTGGGGAACTCATGCCGTAGATGAATCCAACCCGAATAATAGTTTGATCGCCCTAGATGTTGATTCAATAGGTTCTCCATCTTTAGGGATTGAACAAACATTAGATCCGAGGAGTGGGAGCAGAGTTCTACAGGCGACAGATTTCTTTCACGAAAAGCGAAATACAATAAAAGAGATGACAGTATCGGGTACAGCAACAACTGAAGGACTTGATCTGTTATTAAGTAACTTAACAGCAGACACATCTGTACCTTATGGTATAGCATCTAATGCAGCCACAAGTACACTAACATCAGCAACAACAAACCAAACTGATCAGCAATTATTATCCATTGTTTACAAATCAGCGTATGGTACTAATGCAGATCTATCTTTTAAAGATTGTTTTTGTACTAATCTGGTTTTATCTGGTTCAGCAGATGCAGAAGGTGGTAGGGTAAAGTTCTCTGCTACGTTTAAAACTGGTAGCCTAGCAACAGATCTTACAGATGCAACAACAACCATAGACACAGCTATTACTGCAAATGATTATTTCATGAGTGCATGGGATGCAGATGATAGAATAATCGCTGGTGTAGCTAATGTGGTCGTATCATCATTTTCATTGAACATTACAAATGATGTGGTATTTGCTGGTGTTACATCAACTGGATTTGAATCAGCAACAAGGGCTGGAGAAATATCAGCAACAGCAGATTTTACAGTAATGTATGATAGTAATACTTCTGTATTGTTTGAAACATTCAATAATCAAACTGCTGGAGCATCCCAGGGTGCTACTCTAATGAATCATCAAGCATCACTCGCAGATGCGAATATTGGTTTTAAATTTGCTAGTTCAGCATTAACAAATGTAGCGTTTAGCGAAGGTTCATTGATGATGCTTGATTGCTCGGTCAAGGCTTTAGGTGCTGGGATAGGTTCTAGTACAGAACTATTTTCAGTAGCTTGTTGATCATAGGAGGGAGGCATGAAAATAGAAGTAGAAGGTCAAGAGATCTTGATCAGGAACATATCTTATTCACAAAAACTTGGATTACAGGGTGAATTTGCAGATGTATATAGGAATGGCACAGATAATGTTAAGCAGAAAGATTTTAACTTGTTGCTTGGACATACAGCAGAGATTGCTTTTAATGATCCTGACAATGATCTAAAGAATCACGAATATGAGTTCCAGTTGAAGATATTGACAGCTTGCATGATGAATTACTTAGGTTTATCTGATACTGAAAAAAAAGAAGATGGGGGTTAGCTTTTTGTGTTTGGTATTGGGTTATGTCACCCAAGCCGCATGATCAATTCATATTTCCTTATGTATGCGAAACTCCCATATCTAGAGAAAAAAAGGAATTTAATACAGTAGATGATATTTATGATGAGGTCAGGCATATATCAGAAGCGAATGATGGAACTAGGACAATGGGGCAAGAGATGTGGTATCTGGTCAACATGTTTGCCAATCCTAGATACTTACTTCAAGAAAGTTATTTCAACCTGATCAATGAATATCACTACATACAGGACTATCATATTCCATTGGGTAAAACATTAGATGAGACAGATGCTCATAAATTGGAATATTTTACAATTATCAAGAACGAGTTAGGGGCGGCTTTAAAACACAAGCAGAAAAAAGATGAAAAGAAGAAACAATAATATGGGGATCGAGTCATGCCACTTATGTGGTATCTTAGTGTATAGCCTCCCTTATAGCTTGATCCCCTATAATTAATCATGGCTGATCAAAATTTAAACATAAAAGTATCAACTACTGGAGCTGGAAAAGCTAAGCAGCAACTAGGTGGGTTAAATGGTGCTATATCTAAAATGGGAAAAGCTGTTGGAATAGCCTCTGCAGCTTATTTTGGAGCAAGAGGTTTGATTAATGGGTTTAGCAAGGCAGTCGAATTAGCTGGAATACAAGAACAAGCTGAAAAAAAATTAGAACTTGCACTAGGAGGCTCATCCAGAGCCTTATTAAATCAAGCAGCAGCTTTGCAAAAAGTTACTACATTTGGAGATGAAGCTACTATACAGCAACAAGCATTCTTGGCTAGTCTAGGTTTTACTGAAAATAAAATAATGGATATAATCCCAGTTGCTATGGATTTAGCGTCTGCAACTGGTATGAGCTTAGAAAGTGCGGTAAGAAATACTGCTAAAACATTTAGTGGGCTGGCTGGAGAACTAGGGGAATTAGTGCCTCAAATAAGAGATTTAACCTCTGAAGAAATGAAAGCTGGAAAAGCAGTTAAGGTTATGGGCGATTTATTTAAAGATCATGCAACAGTTGAAGCTGAAACAATGGCTGGAGCATTAAAACAAGCTGAAAACTCCGCTGGTGATCTTGCAGAAGCCATTGGTGAAAGATTAGCACCATTGACTAGGGTTCTTGCTGAAAATTTTACTGATGTTATAGATCAATTAACAGCAATGATTGAAGCTGATCCTGTATTTATAGGGCCAATTATATCTGAAGACCAACAAGCACTCATGTTCCTACAAAAGCAAATAAATGAAATGAGTTTTGAGGAAGCACGTCAGGGGGCTAACCAACTGGCTGAAGAATTACATTTGATGCACACTTCACATGAAGATTTTGAGTTGTTAAATGCTACGTTTAACGCATTACAATATAGAATGAGTGCTACAAGCCAAGAAATCAAAAGGGCTGATCAATCTCAAAATGATTTTGGGGAAACTATTAAGAAAGTCAGCACTTCACATATAGAATATCTTTTAACTGCAAAGAAATTAAAAAATGAACAATTAGTGCAAGATTTAAAAAGTGCAGCCTTGCAACAGTCATCGGCTAAAGATGCCATGAAAGCAGTAGTAAGATCCGAGGCAATGGAAGCTGTAGCTGGTTACATCGCTAGTGTTCTAAAAAATGTTCCATATCCTTTCAATCTAGTTCTTGCAGCTGGTGGAGGTGCTATAGTAAGCGGATTGATAGATAAAGGATTATCTAGCTTTGCTACTGGTGGAGATTTTGTCACTTCTGGGCCTCAAATGATCATGGTCGGTGATAATCCTGGGGGGCAAGAAAGAGTGCGAGTTGATCCTATTTCTTCGCCCAACATTAATGGTAGTGGGAATGGTATCACATTAAACATATCTGCTCCATTGGTGGATGAAACTGTGGTAGATTCTATTATCCCAGCCATTAAAAAAGCACAAAGGATGAATCTTGCATAATGGCTTTTGGCAACGCAATAAAGAAATCCAATATTGCAGAAAATTGGTTATTCCAGTTTGGGTATTATAATGGAGATTCAGATGGTAGTGGTGATGGAGGATTTAGTGCTGTAACTCAATCAAATGGAAACGCTAATCTGATCAATGATGCCTCAAACATAAATGACTCCCAGACCGATATTGATGTAGATGATGGAACAGTATTCATTGCTGGAGATCATATAAAAGTGGACAGCGAGATAATGAGAGTCGTCAGTATTAGCACAAATGAATTAACTGTTGAAAGAGCTGCAATGAGTACAACAGCCGCTACTCATAATGATAACACTCAAGTATATTGGCAGAACTTCTTTCCTATTTCTTTTTCAGATACTACTTATAATTCTGTTTTCTATTTTGGTACTGTACTCAACCGACCTAGCATAAGGGAATCCATTAACCTTGCTAATTCAACAGCAAAAACATCCAATGTTTCAGTATCTATTCCTGACTTCAAATATGAAGGGGCTAATGTATCACAAGAGCTCTATGGTGGTAGAAATAAATACATAAACCAGGAGGTTAAAGTATTATCTCAAATAGATGGAGATGCACCTAATCAGATAGGTTCATTTAGATTGGTGGACATATCAACCAATGGAAACCAGATCACTCTATCACTAGCATCGCATCGCCCCTGGGATTACATCAGCATCCCACAAAACAAGACAACTGGAACTAATAGACTATTTCCAATCGCTTATGGTGCTTATGATAGTTCAACTGCATCGACAATATCATCTGCTGACTTTTGCACAAATAATAGCCTATTCCCTGTTCCCATAGACAAATTCGGTTCAGGCTCTTGTATTAGTCTGCATCCACATTCAGGCACAGTAGACGATGCAAAGGTTTTTTATTACGAAAAGAACTTGGACAAATTCATCCCCATTTACACAACAAGCTACTTCATGGACACAGTTGCTTATGATGGAGGTTATGCAAGTAAAGTTCCATCTAGCCTAAAAAGAGCCATAAAATTTAGACCAGATGCCTTTGATGTTGATAATGAATGGACGGATGCTGATAATGCTTTTGATGGAAGCACAAGCACAAATGATTTTGCAACAGATACGTCAGGTGAAGATGTGATAGCTGTGGACAGTGGTGACGAGACACTAGAGGACACAAAAAACCTTATTTTGAATCTACCTCAACTTGATGGGAGGTGTAATACTTTCAAACAAAGAGTATATGGATTGGTCACATTAACAGTTTCAGGATCAGGTTCGATACTAGGATCATCAACTGTAAAACTGAAAGATCAAACCTATTCACGCAATGCTGCGATCTTTACGCAAACTGGTGCTGGAAGCACATCTGCAACATATAGTAGTGTCATAGATGCCTATACTGAATCTAATAACCTACCAGAACAATTAAAATTTGAGCTGGTTAGCCACGTTACTTCAACTTCTACAAATGCCAGTACAGTTGAGGGAATAGGTAAGGTCTGGGATGTAGAGTGCCAAGCTGAAATGCAAGTTGATCCAAATGCTGATAAAAAGAGCTTTAAAATTGACAACCTCTACTCAGGTGCAGATGGATTAACAGAGTCATGGTCTGGTTCTAATGGTGCGATCACAGAAGTTCATCAAGCACATAGAGATCTTTTGATTCGATTCGGAGACATGACAACAGCAACACCAACAGGATGGAGTGATCTAGATACAGCCAGAGATGGATGGGATATTAGGTGGTGGTCATTAAAAGAAGTAGACTTGAAAAAAGTATTAGACAAAATGGCTTATGAGGCGTGTTTCATTTTCAGGTTCAAATCTGATGGTACACCTCAATACATACACATACCAAACTCTCCATCTACAGATCACACATTGTCTAAGGATGACATAGCCGACATCACTTTGAAGGTCACACCATTCTCAGAACTGATCACAAAAAGAACGATCAATTATAAAAAGCATCCAGCAGAAAGCAGATATTTAAGTACAGTCACAACAGAGGACACCACTAATAATCCTCGAAAAAAATGGGGATTAAAAACAAAAGAAAATATTGAAGATATTAAATTGGACATGCTTGTAGCGAATGTTGGTGATGCTAATCCTGGCAACGATGATCCAAATGATTCTTTTGCTGGGTATTATAATAATATCTTTGGAGATGTAAAGTTGGTGGTGTCCTGTTCCATACTGAATCCTTTTTATTATTCTTTAGAGGTTGGGGATATTGTAGAATTTGATGAGAATAACATGTTCCCTGAAACTCCCATGGGGCATAATTCTGCTACATGGAACAATTTAAAAATGATGGTCGTATCTACAAACAGATCCCCAGGGAATCTATCCATAACTGCAAGGGAAGTATAACATGGCAAACATGAACATAAGACAGCCTCGATTTTATTGCGATTACATAAACTACAGACTCTCTAGAGGTGTGGCTCAGGATGGCAGATTTGATGTACAAGCTACAAGCACAGGGAATAATCTGGTCGGCATCAAAAGTGGTGGTGGAACAGAAGCTGAGTTATTTGACATGAGGCCATTGAATCTAGTTACTTTTGACACATCTGCATCTTCAGCAGCCAAAGCAGACCACGTTGTCGTATCGCTAGACCTCATGGGTGAGACTTCTTCAAAGGTTTCATTTGTAGCAATTTTAAATCATAATTTAGCAACTGCTACTGGCAAAATAAGAATATCAGCAAGTGATACAAAGTCACATATTGAAAATGATGACCTAACTGGTGCAACTACGATAACTTGCACAGAGGTCGTAAATGCCGATACTATATCAACTAATGTAATCACACCAGCAACCGATGGTACTACTATTGTAAAGTTCTCAGAATCAGATCTCAGATATTGGGGAATACAATTTGAAGGTTCTGATAGTGGTAATTTTAGTGCAACGGATCTAACTGTAGGTTGTGTTCTCGTGGGTGAAATTATGGAGCTAAGATCCCCAGACTTAAGCCTCACTCGTTCTATTGCTTTTGATAAGGTGAATGTACAGGAATCTTTAGGTGGGCAAAGATTTAGCAACATGTCATCATTCGGAAGGCAAGTCAGTACGACATCAAAATCACCATTCTCCACAGCAACTGTCAATCAGCAAGTATTCGGTGGTCGTATTTCTTATGACATGAATTTCAGTTATTTAGCATCTACCGATGTAATGCCAGACGAATATGATACTTTTAATCCAACAGATGATTCTGTAGTTGAGGCAATCTGGAACGTGACCAATGGGCCTCATATCCCTTTCATATTCTCTTGCGATAAAGATAGCGAAGGTGACAATGCTGAATCTGAACACATCTTTGCGAGGTTCGGACAAAATAGCCTCGACATGCAACAAGTGGCACTAGACACATTCAACCTCTCCATGAGGATAGAAGAAGAATTTTAATCGTTGTTCCTGTCTTATTAAAGCCCTTGTAATGAGGGCTTTTTTATTTCTTGCATATATGGCTGTTATCCCCTATTATCAGAGTGATGAGACAATTAAATAACAAACATTATGACACAATACAGGGGGCATCAGCTCGTCAGGGCGAAGTTGTCTCATCCGCATCCAGCCCCCTTGTGTCACAACAAAAGGATGAGAATAAAATGCTAACAAAAAATGATATAGGAAAAGCGACTATTTGGTACGCTGGAAATCAAATGGTTTTATCAGCTATTGAAGATATAAATAAAATGTCACATGATTATACAGGCCCGAATGATTGCTACACTTATGGAAATGGATTTGCTTATTATTGGATATTAAAACCAGTCAAAGAAAATGAGAGAATTACTTTCCATAGCCAATCTAGGGGAAATTCTTTAATTTATGTAAATGGTTGTTTTGTCGGTGATTTTTCTAAGCCTAGAGATTGGTATGAAGATGATAAGGTTGATTTAGAAAGCCTTAAATCTTTGATTGCATCAGCACCCGAAATGCTTGATATGTTGAAAAGAGTTGCTGATGGTAAGGAATCTATTCCAAGAAAAGAAGTGAGGGAACTTATCACTAAAGCACAAGGGGGTAAGTAAGATGAACTGGAGACATAAAATAGAAAAGGCTATTACTGGAAAATTCTCACTTCGTAAAGATGGAAGTGCTTATGTTGGATTCAATGAAGATGTTGTAAAGGTAATTGATAAATGCAAAATTAAATATTCTGGATTTAGAGATATGAAACATTCATCTGGTAATACTTTTAATTCAAATAAAACTTATGATGTGAGTGGCACAACATACAAAGTTACTTATCAAATAATACCAGATCAATCTGGCAGACAACAAATACAAAGAAATAAAGACCATAAAAAAGTTTTTAAATTCGTAGAAAAAATGAAGATATATAATAGCTTTTATGAAGTACCTGATCGGTTAAATAGAAGAATTGATTATCGAAGAACTGATGCTAATGGTACCAGAGTTGTAGTTTGGGAATATGTCAAAGGTACTTATTAATATGAAGCCAAAATACAACATAGGTGATAATGTTCAACTTAATTGGGAGCATAATAACGAAGTAGTAAAAGTTACCGAAATAGACATCAGAGAGAAATGGGATGGGGGCAAATTATTAACAGAACCCATTATAGCATTTAAAAAGAAAGAAGATGCTGGAAAACCATTCAGCAGTTGGGCATATTTTTCCCAAGTAAGAAAAATTGTAGGGGGTAAGTAATGAATGTACCTTTTGATTTTAAATACCACGCAGAAATAAGATACGAGACTCTTGAGGGATTTAACTTCTGCAACGCTAATGGCAACACAGTAGATGAGCTACTTTGGGATATAGATGATAGGTTTGATTTTTTAGCATATAGAGAACCTAAAATTGTTATTGTTCTAAAATATCCAAACACAAAAAAAGTAGATATAACTAAACAGATAATAAAAAAATATCATTCCAGGGGAGGAGATAGTGTTAAATATCAATAATATTTATGGGCATAGATTGCCTTGGGAATCAAAAGAGCAAAGTGTATTCAAATTTGTAAATAATGCTATCACAAGTATCTATTCAAAAACTGAACTAGATATATATGATCTAGGTGCTGAGGATCTTAGAGAATTGATTAGAGATATTAGCAACATGGTTGATGATATAAATAATGTGATGCACAAAGAAATTGATAGATTGACCATAAGGGATGCAGACCTTAACAAAGATAAGGTTTGTGAGGATCACGAACCTCATAAGATATGGAAGTGTTCGGATTGCATGGACAAGATGGCTAGGGCTATGGAGATACCATTCCAGAATGAAGAATAAAGCGAAATTCACCCTATACAAGCCTGAAAAAATGAGTAGTAATAGGTTTGATAGGCTTTGTAGAAAACTCGTTCAAATACTTGAAAAACTTGAAGTAGATGTTCATGCTAAAAGGAAGTTCTAATGTACTACAATACAACAAGTGAGAAAGGCAGCAGCTTGAAAAGATCTCGCACCAGGACAAGAACCCAAGAAGAAAAGATATTTAGTTTTTTTCTCACTTACGGAGAACCACTTAGCCCTTCAATGATACTTGATAAAATGAATTTAAAATGCCCTATTACATCTGTTAGAAGGGCATTGACCGATCTTACAAAAAAAGGTAAACTCACGAAAATAGATGAGCTTGTAATGGGCGGCTATGGAAAGAAAGAACATCTGTGGAGGTTAACAAAAGAAGATGACAACAATGATCAATATCAATTATTTAATATCTAGGAGACAACAATGATAGACAAGTTAGAACTTTGGATCGGTACATTAACGTACTATCTAGAAAAGATCGCACCTTACATGATAACTGGTGTGATGTCGGTTGTTCTTTATCAACTGTTTACTAATTTCTAATGCCAAATAAAAAGGCAAAAGATAGAAAGCGGTTCAAAAGAAAACTGAACGAAAAATGGAACAGAGAAGGTCGAACAAGTTCCCAACATGAAAAATGGTTATTAAAACAAAAGAAACAAAAAATAGGAGGCTAATATGCCAAATAAACCAGAGATCAAATTAAAAATAGGTGAAAGTGTTGTTGGTACTTTACTAAATGACACACCATATGAAGGTAATAATTCTAATGGAAAATATTATATGTACAGTTTGAATGTTGATGGAGTTGAAAAAGTACATTTTGCATCAGATTTCTTACACCCACAATTAAAAAAGTTTTCTGCGGGTGATGTGGTCGAAATATCTCATAAAAGGAAAGATGATGGAGGCTCAGTATATAATGCTAAACTAATTGGCAAGGAAGAAAAAATAAAAGGCTCTAGTAGCAATACTGACCTAGCAATCAAATGGGGAATGGCTTTTAACAATGCCACAAGAATAGTAATTGCAAAGCATGGTATCAGCGAATCCATGGGCGATAATAATAGGTTAGTTCAAGACGTTAAAGACCTTTCAAATAAACTATTCGAGGTTGCTTGTAGTATGCCAACGCAACCAGATGAAGATCCAGATAGTTTACCTTGGGATTAAGTAAGCCACAAAAAGAGAAGCTTCATCAATTAGTACGAAAGTACGTTATCATGCGGGATAAATGTTGCTTGAGGTGTGGAAAGACAGAGATTATTCATGCTTCGCACATTTATCCTAGGGGTAAGTATCGGAAGATGGCATTTGATGTAGAGAATGTGAAGGCCTTATGTTTGGGATGCCATTTGTATTGGTGGCACAGACACCCGATAGAGGCTGGTAAGTGGATAGAAACTGCCATAGACAAAGATAGACTAGCCAGGCTGAAGAAGAAATCAAACACCATAGATAAAACACCAATGGACTATAAAGAAATAAAGAAAGACCTAGAAAATAAGATCAGACATTTAGACAATGAATTAAATCTCATAATTGAAAATGGATGATTAAATGAGGATGCTCGATCTCTTTAGTGGTATTGGTGGATTTGCTCTAGCAGCCGAGTGGAGATGGGGTGATGAACTAGAGATCGCTGGGTTCTGTGAGATAGAGAAATATGCTCAAAAAGTATTAAAAAAGAATTTCCCTGGTGTACCCATATATGAAGATATAACTAAATTAAAAGGCGACCAGTTTGAAAATATTGATTTAATTACTGGTGGATTTCCATGTCAGGATATTTCAATCGCTGGAAAAGGAAAAGGATTGATCGATGAAGAAACAGGAGAAAGAACGAGGTCAGGTCTTTGGTCAGAAATGCATCGCATCATTAGCGAAGTACGACCAAGATACGCAATCATTGAAAACGTACCAATGCTCATTCATCGAGGATTTGAACGTGTACTCTGCGACCTTACCTCGTCAGGGTTCGATTGTGAATGGCAGATTATCGGAGCAGACGAAGTGGGAGCTTGGCATCGAAGGAAGAGGATCTGGATCGTTGCCTACCCAAACGAAGCTAAAGAAACTCATCAAGACTCCATCGGTGGCAGACAGTTGGACAGGAAATCTCAAGAAGAAAGAATACAAGATGGGCAATTCGGGGAGTCTGGCTCAAGAGGTGGAAAGCGGGTTCATGGAGAAAGAGAGAATGTTTCCAACACCAACAACACAAGAGACAGAGCATCCACAAGCAGAATTGACAAAAACGGGAAGAAGAAAAACAAAAGACGGAAAAGACTCGCACAGCCTGAATCTAGCAGACACAGTAAGAATGTTTCCAACACCAACGACAATGGACGGAACAAATCAAGATGCGAAAAAACATGCCGCAAGAATAATACAAGGAAAAACAACAAGAGTCTCAGGTCAGCCAATACAAATAACACTCAGCCACAAAATAGCAATGATGGAGCTAGAAAAAAACCCAGAGTTGGTACGTCAGTTATTAGAAGAAGAAATGACCAAAAGAACAAAACTTCCAGAACAAAAGAAATTTGTCAACTATCTGAGAAAACAAACCAATCCAAAAGAACTATCAAAAAAGACAGGAATAAAAAAAACAACAGTAGAACATTGGTTCAGATACGACCAAACGGGATTCAGCCATCCATCAATAAAAGATTGGGAGAAAATCAAACCTCATCTAAAAAAAATAAAATTCGACAAGGAGATGACTTACTTAGAAATAATAGAATGGGTAGAAGAAAAAGAAATGTTCCCAACACCTCGCACTCAAATGACACGCCCTGTAAAAGTGAGGAAAGATCGGAGAAATTCAAATTTAGAAGAAGTAGTAGCAGAGAGGATGTTTCCAACTCCAACATCGGGGATGCACAAACAGGATGTGAACGATCAGGGGGAGTACGCAAAGAGAGTTCAGGAGAAAGGGCATCAAGTGACATTACCAGCAGCCGTAAAGTTATTACCAACACCGACAGCAAACGACTACAAAGGCTGGTCGAAAGGTCACAAGAGAGCAGAGGATCCGACCAACAGATTAGACTTCGCAGTAGAACCAGACAAGGGGGTTGGTGGAACTTTGAACCCGAATTGGGTAGAGTGGCTAATGGGATTCCCAATAGGATTCACAGACTTAGAGGACTCGGAAACGCAATAGTACCTCAAGTTGCTTATGAAATAATGAAAAGGATAAAATGAACAGCGGATATATAAAACTACATAGAAAGATACTAGAAAATCCTGTAGTAATGAAAACACCTGACCACTTAGCAGTTTGGTTATATTTATTATTAAATGCTACACACAAGGGATATGATACAATGCTGGAAGGTCAAAGAATAACACTTAAACCAGGACAATTGATCACTGGAAGAAAGGCTATATCCAAGGCTCTAAAGATCAATGAAAGCAAAATACAACGATTGCTAAAGATGTTTGAAATCGAACAACAAATCGAACAACTAACAAACCCTCGATGTCGCTTAATATCAATACTTAACTGGAATGAATACCAGTATGATGAACAACAAAGTAAACGACAAATGAACAACAAGCGAACACTATACAAGAATGTTAAGAATGATAAGAATACATATAGTGATGGTTTTCAAGAGTTTTGGTCATTATATCCTAAGAAGGTTAGCAAGAAAAAAAGTTATAGCTCTTATAAAACAGCATTGAAAACTGTAAACCATGAAAAGATCATGGGATCTTTGAATGATCATCTTGGAGTCTGGGAGGCCAAGGAAGTTCAATTCATACCTCATGCATCTACTTGGTTGAATCAAGAAAGATTTAATGATGTCATGCAAAAACCAGAGGAAAAGATAGAGGTGGTCAAGCAAAGTAAATATCTTTGTCCTAGTTGCGATTCAGAAAAAATTATCAAGGGTTCTCCAAAAACTGCTGATCTTTATTGCGAATGTGAGGAGAACATGTACATATCAGAATGGGAATACAATCATAGAAAGGCCCAGGATAACTATGTCAGACCTGAACCAGTTAATGATGACATAGAAAGATTAAAAGAAATAACGAGCTCTTTGACAAATAAATTTAGAGCATGACATGGAGATGAAGAATGAAAGTATGGGAGTGGGGCGATAGAAGAGAGGTCTTAGCAAAAAGAGATGACAAGAAGGGTGAGCAAGAAGCAAGACAAGCAGATAGTAAAATAAAAATTTGTGAAAAATGTAAAATGGCTTGGGAAAGAGATGCCTACAATACTTGTAGAATTAATAAAACCATAAGTTATTATGAAGATTTCGTAACTTATGGCAAGGAAAAAAAGACTTGCCCTAATTGTAAGTCAAAGGAGGGATAGATGATTTGCCCACATTGCGGAAGTGGAGTCGTATTAAAAAAAGGATTTTCATATACTAAGCACAGACCAATAGCACAAAGATATGTTTGTAAAGATTGCAAGATGCAATTCAATTCCAGAGTAGAGGATGAATACTCTGACCTACCCAAAATATTACTGATGGACATTGAGACAAGCCTATACCACTTCGTTGGTTGGGGAACATATAAACAATACATCCAGCACCATCAAATAACCAAACATCAATACATCATATCCTGGGCAGCCAAGTGGTTATTTGACAAGAACATACAAGGTGACATAGTAACGACACAAGAAGCCTTTGAGAGAAATGATACTAGGGTTCTGAAATCAATATGGAACTTATTAGAAAGTGCTGAAATAGTCATAGGTCATAATGTAGAAAGATTTGATCTTAGGAAATTGAATTGGAGATTTAAGTCAGTTGGTCTTAGCCCTCCATCTCCATATCGTATCATCGACACATTGAAAATTGCAAGAAGAGAGTTTTTTGCACCATCATATAAACAAGACTTCCTCACAAAGTATTTTAAACTACAAAACAAACTAGAAACAGATTTCCAGTTGTGGGTAGATTGCGAAAAAGGAGAGCCAGAAGCATTGAACAAGATGATGGAATACAATAAGCATGATGTAATAGGTCTGGAGGAGTTATATCTTGAAATAAGACCATTTATTAGAAATCATCCCAATCTTGGAGTATTGCTTGATGAAGATGTTTGTCCTAACTGTGCATCTGTTGACCTGGAAACGACATCGAGTGTTTATTTTACAACTGCAAACAAATACCCTGTAATGAGATGTGCAAACTGTAAAACACCCTACATAAGAGCAAAGAAAAATTCAAACTTGGTACAAACCAATCTAAGGAGTGTGCCTAAATAATGCTCCACATACCTTTATTTATACAAATAAAGATTGATGACAAGTTGGCACTTGGTGGAGTGTTAAAGGGGGCTGGGATTACTCCATTTCCTAGCTCCCTAAATATTAAGGGAGGTAATTAGCATGGAATATGATATAGGATATGTTTACTTTATCGGACAAAAGGATGAATGCCCTCACTACAATATAGACGAGCATTATAGATTGCCTCGTGAATATTCATTCGTAAAAATCGGGTATAGTATAAACCCAAAAAAAAGATTAAAAAGTTTGCAAACATCGAATCCTCATAAATTAGAAATAATAGGTTGCATTAAGTTGCAAAAAGAAGGAGAAAAAATGATCCATCAATTTTTTAAAGATCTATTTGATGATTGTTGTGTTAGAGGGGAATGGTTTAAATGGACTTATGTCAAGCACTATATATCTATGTGGATTCCATATTTTGAAGAAAGACCAGAAAATGAAAGAACATATGACAATTATGCTTATTTTTATGAAAAATTTATTAAAAAGTATGAAAGAAACTTTTCTGATTATGAAGATAGACTCATTAGTGAACTGGGTTATTTAACATTCAGGAACAAAGGCTGGACTAAATCAAGAAAGTTTTATATAGATTGTTTTGGTGATTTAATTTTCAAAAACATGGAATACTATGCTTTTAATGATGTCATAGGTGGGAATGACAAAATTAGTCAGAGATCCTTAAAAATGTTTTTTTATATTTTAGATGAATTAGGAATAAAATTTAATTTTAAAAACCGCAACTTTAATAGAAACTATTTAAAAAATGTATAAGAATAACATAACCAAGGGAGGTTAGAATGAAGTTAAAACCAAATACAATAAGCGTGATGCAAGTATTTCATGATAAATGGTGTAAATCAAATACCAAAAATGGTCGCAAGGCAAATTTATGTAGTTGTAATCCAGATGTTGAAGTAGTAGAGACAGATGGCACTCAGGAAAGTGTTGGTGCAGCTTTAGGTGTTAAGCCAATAAACGAATAAAAGGAGGTCATTATGACAATACACTACTTATATGAAATAGCAATCACAGGAATATTCGATGATCTGTTCATTGGGTTCTGTATAATGGTATTTTATTATCTTAACAAGTGGGATAGAAGGGTATTCCATGGAGGTAAATATGATAATAAGTGAAATAACACAATGGATATTTGAAGCATACATGCTAGGCATCTTTATGATAGGCCTGTCGATCTTCATGTTTTTTAGCATTTGTATATATTTCATAATCAAAGATAGGGGGAGTGTATGAGAATACCATTCATAGATAAGATCAAAGAACTTGAAAAGAAGCTCAATAAGGCAGAAGCAGAGATACAATGGCAGATAGAATGGAAGCATAAAACAGAAAAGAAGATGGAACTAATAGAGAAGATACTAACACAAGGTGCAGAAGGTAAACTGACAAAGAAAAGAATGTCTGAAACTATCAAGCATATCCTATCAAACTAACACATACCAATGGATATACCAGACACAGGCTACCAATTCGCAGATGCGGAAAAACTTGCTAAAATAGCCAAGAATAGATTAAGAGTATCTGAAACAACCATAGAGTATTTATTCTATAGGGATCAGTTAGATAATGGTGAACTTAATTATTCATTAGCCATTTTTAACGCTTGGGCGGAGCTAAATGACAAGCAACGTGAAATATTATTCATGAGGCTAGTAAAAGGTCACAGTTTCCGCTATATAGGTGATATTAATGGATTTAGCAGAAAGAACGCATCCAATATATTCTATAATTCTTGTAAGAAGATCCAAAAATATTTCAAAAAATAAGTTCCGTTCACCCCTATATATATGAAAGGGTTACTCGTTGCCCTACTCGCTAAAAAGATGCAGATGTATTACTACAAGGTAATGATGGGGGCGAAAGACAGGAATAACGAGCTTTGGTTGTCGGCAGCCATAAACTACTATGAATGACCTAGCTACAAAAGAAAGGGGTATTGCTCTTAATGTTGAATTGGTTGGTATCAAGAATCTTAAAACAACACATAACTGGCGGCTAGAGTTTGATGTGTATGAAATAGATTCACATAAGGTCAAGAACTTAATGGATAAAATTAACAAAGCATTGGTAATGGCTCTAGTAGATGAGTAAATCGGGGGCAAATCGGGGGGTGAATGGTCAATTCCAGAAAGGCAACTCTATTGGAAAAGATACTCAGTTCAAACCAGGAAACAATGCGAATCCCAATGGCAGAAGAGGTGCATTAGCCGATATAATCAATGAAGTATTTGAAGAACTAGACGTAGATGGCAAGACAAACAAAGAACGAATGATCCGTAAAGTATATAAGATGGCACTCAATGGCAGCTTGGGTGCTGTTAATTATTTAAGCGATAGAGCAGAGGGTAAGGCTAAAGAGATCAGGGAAGTAACGAACAAGAACGAACCTATCAAGATAATGAGCTTTGACTAATTGGCAAATAAACGAAATAAGAAAAAATATATTAAACCATCAAGCTCGTCAAAAAGTGGTCGTAGCGGGAAGAAGGTGGGGAAAGTCTATCCTTAGTTTAATGTGGTTACTGACCAAAGAGATACAGCCAGGAGAAAGAAGATGGGTAGTTGGCCCAACTTACAGATCACTCAAGAGCAACACTTGGCCGATGCTCAGAACCATTATGAGACAGTATGATGGTGCTGTTGTTAATGAATCAGAATTATCTATCAAACTACCTAATGATGCAGAGATAGCATTGAAAGGTGCAGAGCAAGAGAATAACCTTCGTGGTGCTGGTCTTGATATGGTTGTAATGGAAGAATACAGTTATATCAAACCTCATGTGTATGAAGAGATCATCTATCCCATGCTGACAACTACAAAAGGTGAAACATTATTCATCGGTACTCCTAACTCATTCGATCACTTATATGATGCATACCTTAGAGGACAAGGTGATGATCCAGAATGGAAGTCATGGCAATACACAACAGTAGAGGGTGGCTTTGTAACTGAAGAAGAGATAGAGAAAGCAAAAGCAACAATGGATGAAACAACATTTAAAACAGAGTTCCTTGCAGACTTTGTATCTACTGGTAATAGAGCAGCCTACAATTTTGATAGGAAGATCCACGTTAAACAGGCTGAAGAACTAACTGCTGATCTATTCTTTGGATTAGATTTTAATATCGATTTTATGACAGCGGTGCTAGGCTGTAAGTATTCTGATGGTACGATACACTACTTTGATGAGATAAGACAATCAAACTCCAATACTGACCAATTAGCATTAGCAATGAAACAAATAGCACCAGGAATTAATGTGTACCCAGATGCAACTGGAAGAGCTAGAAGTACAACATCAAATAAAAGCGATCATATTATTCTTAGGGATCATGGATTTAATGTTATCGCTAAAAGAGCTAATCCTCCAGTACGAGATAGGCTCAATGCTTTGAATAGAATGTTGCAAGATGCGAATGGCAAGGTAAGGATGACAGTAGATCCTAAATGTAAATACTTAATAAAAGACCTAGAGCAAGTACAAAGGTCAAGAGATGGCAAGATAGATAAGGTCAAAGATATAAGCCTGACTCATGCACTAGATGCCTGTAGTTATTATATCGCAATGAAGCATCCTGTAGTACAAAGAATTGCTCAAAGTTCTGAATGGTAGAAAATGGAATATAATTATCACGATAAAGTAATGCTCCCTGATCTTGGTAAACAGGCAGTAATGGATTCTGTTCGCAGAGCAGAGTCATACATGAAGAAGAATGAGATAGCAGAGAAAGATACATCATTGGACTTCTATTATAATCGCAACCTAGATAAACATTTAGAGCAATGGTTTCCAGGCTCAACTCTATCACAGATCCCTCCATTTGGAATGAGGATAGTACCTCGCTTTGCTAAAGCAAGGATGATGGTCATGAAAGGATTGGCTAGATATGTTGGTGGAGAGTTGGCAGAAGATTATCTATCTTTCACTCACCAACTAGATTCTAGAGCAAGAGAGTTCAGCGAAGTAGCTTGGCTCATAGGTAAATGTTATTTCAGAAGCAAGTGGAATGATAAGCACCAAAGGATAGACTACGACATACTACCCCATGCAAAAGAATACTGTGATCCAGATGGGCAGCTCTATGGTATCTCTTATGAAGTAGGTAAGGATCATAAAGGAAAAAGGCAATTTGTATTCTGGTCAGAGGCTAGAGATGGAGAACCAGGGATGCACTTTCTATTCAACACAGCATCTAAGATCATACCAGTAAATGGAAGAGATGACTTCATTAATCCTTATGGCATTATCCCTATCAGTAAAGTTCAATTCCCATCCCACTCAATGGATGTATCAAGAGCAGCCTTGCAAGTATCTATCGCCATGACAGAGATCGCATTGGCTACAAGATTCGCATTAGGTCAGCCAGTTATCACAGGGATAGATACAGAGATACCTAATCTCAAAAGTGGTATTGATAGGCTTATCTCATTACCCGAAGGTGCATCACTATCTTATGTATCACCAACAGGCTCTATTAAGGACATGATCGAATCAGTTAAGATGATGGTCAATCAAGTAGGACAGAATCACTCACTATCTATTAGATGGGGTGAGAGTGGTACACCTCCAAGCGGTGAGGCATTAAAGATACTATCATTAGAGAACCTAGAAAGCAGAGAATCTGACATGCCACTATTCAAAGAATGGGAACATAGTAGATACGAAATAGATAGAACCCTGTTATCTGTTCATGCGAATAAGAACCTATCAGAATCCTATGCAGTTGATTTTAGTGAAGCAGAGTTCCCACTATCCTGGGCTGAAGAGAAGGATAGATACCTATTCCTATTAGAACAAGGATTAATGAGCAAAAAAGAACTCTATCTGAAGTTAGTTAATCCAGATGCATTACCTGAAGAGATAGAAGAGAAGTTCAACGAAGTTAAGGAAGAACAAGTAGTAGAAGAGCCAGAGGCAGCTACTCCATTGCTTGACATACTACAGGCATAATGGCTTACACAGGAAAAGATTTTAGTTTAGCATTTGAAAAAGTACAAGATACTGCTCTTAGAATATATAATAGAGCCAATAAGGCAAACGTACCTAATGACCTGATCGTAAAAGAATTACTGGACATGGATCTAGATAGCATTATCGGAAGAGAGATGAATCCAGAACTAGAGAGATTAATGATACAATACGCTAGTGAATTAAAATCAATGCAATCCTTTGCAGACATATCAGAGAACGTAATAGAGTCTTTAATAAGAACCGACCTCATTGTATATCAGAACAAGATACAAGATAAGATAGATGTCATGCGAAAACTGATGATTGAATCGGTCATAGGTGATTTACCAGTAAATGAGTTTGAGAACATGGTCAGTTCATTTGGTTTAACTCCATCACAAGCAGAAGCATTAGTAGATGACTCGCTAAGAAAGTTCAGTAGGAATGTCACAAGAGAGATGGCTAACAACGCACCAGAGGATAATCTATACATCTGGGAAGGCCCAATAGACGACAGAACAAGTGATGAATGTCTTAGACTTATGGCTTTAGGCCCAATGACCATAGCAGAATTTGAATCAGTAGAACCAGGAGCATTTAATAATGGTACTCATTTTGGTTGCAGACATGAACCTCAAAGATTCACAAGAAAGGCACAGTTCAAAGGTGAACAAGCGAACAGGCAATTAGATGCGAATTAAGCCATTAGATGCTAGTAGGATAATAGACATTCCTTTGAAAGATTGGAAGGACGTAGGTGATAATGCAGCAAATGTTGTTCGTGACCAGATAAAAAACAAACGAGCTATCAAAGGCAGTTATGATCCTAGTTATGCTATAGCAAAGAAAAACAGAAAAGCAGCTAGGAATCAAGCAAGTACAGAAACGGGATTTGTCAATCTAACATTAACTGGCAAAATGTTGCAAAATATTAAAAGACAGAAGGTTGAAAAGAATGGTGTGACCATTGGGGTGATGGGTACTTATGCTGAAAGAGCAGAAAAATTAAAAGCCAGAGGTAGAAAGAAGGGTGCTGATTGGTTCATTTTCAATAAAAGAATAACTGATGCAATAATTAAAGATACTGTAGATAGGTTAGATGATAGATTTGATAAGAACATAAGACAATACACTAAGAAGCCTATTACGTTTTCCATAGGCAAAAGAACTTAATAACAAAAGAAGGAACTCGGATATGAGTCAAGAAAAAGTACAAGATAACGTACAAGAACCAGCACAGGATAACGTGCAAAAGGTGGCAACTGATAGCCAGAGTAATGCAGAGACATCAAGCGATTCTGGATTACTGCAAGAAGTGATGTCAAAGAAAGGTCAAATAAAAGACCTACAGAATGAATTGGCATCCATGAAGGCAAAAGAAGAAGGTCGCAGAAAGGAACTTTTAATAGCTGAAGGCAAAAAAGACGAAGTAATAGCTGAACTTGAGTTAAGAGTAAAAGAAGGAACTGATGCGATGGAACGCTTGAACACTTTAGAGGCTAATCAAAGGGAATACTGGTTAGGTAAACTCCCTGAAGATAAGCAAGAGAAATTTTCTAAACATCCGATTGAGGTGATTCAAGATCTGGCTGAAGAGTATGGACAACCGACAACAAATGTAAAGGTGGATAATCAATCCCCTGGAACATTCGGTGGTTATTCCTCTATGGCTGAATGGGCTGAATCTGATCCTGCATCGTATCAAAAGCAGAACCAAGTACATAGGAATATTAAAATTGGCTACAAGTAAATACAAACCTTTTGGGGTTGATCTAGATCCCAAAGGTGAATTGAAAGAAACCAATCTTCCAGATGGTGACATATCTGCTGAGATCAGAGGCGAAAAGGTTCGTTATTCATCAATGATAGACGAACTTGAAGAAAGAGCCAATAATGCAGCGAAAGGAAAGAAGCCTGTAACGAATCGCAAATACTTCAACGGATGGGAACCTCCAAATAAAAGGAAGTAAGTCAAATGGCTGAAACAGATACAGGGGTTGCCCAGGGTGGTCTAGATAAAGTAATAGGTGATGCGATCATCGCATTTAATGTTGCTAATGTCATGTACCCTCTGGTATCAACCAAACAATGCCCTCCTGGGGCGATCACAGTACAATGGCCTGAGTATACAGCAGTAGCATCATCAAGTGTTACCGCAGCTACAGATGGTTCAGATTTTGGAACAGTAACAAGCGTAACAACTACAGCTCGTTCTGCAACAGTAAGCGAACATGTTATTCGTGCAGATGTTACCGACCTAGCGGTTATGGGTAACGCAGATGACATCGCTGGTAATACTGGTCAAATCCTTGGCAACGCAGTTGGAGCTAAGTTGGATGCAGATCTTACTGCTCTCGGAACTGGATTCTCACAAACAGAATGCGGTGCTGGTACACAACTAACATTAGATCACATCTTTGGTGGTCTAAGACAACTAAGAGCAGCCAATGCTCCAGCTCCATACAACCTAGTCATGAGTGACGAAGGTATCTGGGGAGACAAAGGACTACAAGGTCTATTAGTTGATGTTGCTGTAACTGGCTCTAACGCTAAACCACACTCACTAATGGGAACACAAGGCCAAGAGATGTTGAGCCGTGGTTGGGTTACATCGCTAGGTGGAATCGACATCTATTTCTCTAACGAGATCAATGACAATGTAGGATCTGGTGGTGACTCAGCAACTTTCATGTTCTCAAGAGGAGCAATGGGATTAGCAGTTGGGCCAGAAGGTCTATTTAGAATCGAATCAGAACGTAATGCATCATTCAGATCTACTGAATATGTTGCTACTGGTTTCTGGGGCGAAGTAGAAACGAAGGACGCATTTGGTGTTTATATCCTTCACGATGTTAGCTAATAACTAACCAAATTAATGGTTGGGGGCTTCATGCCCCCTTCCATTGTAGGAGTTAAAAATGAAAGAAAAATACTTTAAAAGACCAAATGGTGATGTAG
>VTLG01013009.1_pt1 | contig 29548 bp, 44 predicted proteins | sample 4694571 | NCBI WGS metagenome assembly VTLG01 (sample SAMN12604809, study PRJNA352737) | marine metagenome | biome: ENVO:00000447; feature: ENVO:00000209|ENVO:00000569|ENVO:01000036; material: ENVO:00002151; isolation source: viral sequences binned using virsorter ...
GGCCTTTGCCATCTCAAGGATAGGGTCACTGACAGCTTTAATTGTTTCAGGGTCTAAAATACTTTGAAGTAGTTTACCTTTAGGGGCATTAGCAATCCTAGCCGCTAATTGCAAACTAGCTATGTAAGGGTTAAGTTCATACGCCTTACTAGCGTCACCGTAAAGCTCCTGATATTTAGGAAGTAACTGTTGCATTGTTTGTGCTTTAGGAACATTTTCTAATAGGCCTCGTAAAATATCTGATTGTGATGTTGACCTAATACCACCAGAAGTTTTTACATCTTGTCCAGGGATATTTATTTCAGGTATAGACGTATCTAACCCTCCTGGACTTCCTGACAATGTTTCATCAAAAAGATCTGTTTCGTAAAAGCCGCCGTTTGCAAAATTCACAGGTTGTTCACCCATAGCCATACGAGCCATAGCTTGTTGTTGGTCAGGTGCTTGCATTACACCAGAGTTTATACCACCTCCAGGTGCTTCTTGTTCTACTACATCTAGGACATTTAGAGTAGGCTGTACTAAAGTTAATACTGATTCAGGTGTAGCATCTGCATCTTTACTGCCAACATGGGTAGCTAGCTCAGTACGTCTCTCTTCTACAGTTTTGTTATCTCCACGCAAAGCGTTCATAACACCAGCATAATCATCAGCGGCGTCTATTTCTTGTTCTAATGCCTGTGTTTCTTGCGCTACTTCAGCCAAGCCACTTGTGATACCTGTACCCTCAGCACTAAGCATTTGTTCGTTACCTTGCAGTGTAGCATCACCCATAGTTTTAGGTGTCATAATACTAACAGCCCCACCAACTGGACCAGCCAACCGACCTAAAGTAGATAAAATACCTTTTTTAGCTACTGGATCAGGGTTAAGGTAATCATCAAGGTTTTTATACTTTCTAAAATCCTCCATGTTTTGTCCCGGACCCATGCCAACACTTTGTAATCCTGCCAGCCCTGTAATAGCACTCATAGTACTCGCTGTAAGATCTGCTGGAGTTATTCTTCTTTCACTCATTATCCAAACGCCTTATTTGCCGCACCGTACAAGCTCAAGCCGCCGATGCCAGCACCGAGTATTTGATTGAGTATGCTTGGGTTAGCCTCTGCAGACTGTATTGATTGTACCTGAGTAGATGGCGCACCACGAAGCATATCGCTGTAAAAACCAAGTCTTTTATATGGTTCATATATATTTTGCATTTCTGTTTGCCTAACCGCTTCATCTTGCGCCTGTAGCAAAGAACGTTGCTGTTCTCCAAGTTGAGCTTGTGCGCTAAGACCTTTCAAGTCCATGCCTTGAGCAAGTTCACCTAATCCTGCTTGTTGGACTCCAAGCTGAGCCATACCTTGTCCTGCCGCTAGTTGTCTTTGCATTTGGTTTTGCGCCGCTTGCTGGGCTTGGATGAAGTTTTGCGCTTGGGCTTGGGCGAGAGCTTGCGCTTCGTTACGCCCGATTTCTGCTTGCTGGATGGCCGCCCTACCGCCGCCGAAGGCTCCTGCCCCAACAGCTTGTTGACCAGCTTGCGCCCTTTGGATATTAAAAGCTCTAGATATTTCATCTCCCACCGCCTTTTGATAAGGGTTCATGTATGACTGTATTTGTTGCTCAGTTGGCGCACCAGCTCCAGCCATAAACATTCCACCAGCCAGAGCTTGCGTTGCCTGACCGCTTTGTAAGTAAGGAGAGTATGCTCCAATACCTACATTTTGTGCGCCTGTAAATGCTGTACTTTGTAGATCTGTCGGACCTTGGACAGTAATATCAGGAAGCCCACCTACAGGTGGTTCACTTGTAAGATTTTTTGCCTGTTCTAGTAACCCGAGTTTGTAGGCTTCTATTTCAGGGGCTTCTCTTTGGATAATGGTTTCTGTAGCCATTATGCTGTCCTCTCATACTGCTTCATCATGGCATACATTTTCTTTGCACCTTTTTGTCTGTCGCCACCACCAGCACCTTTAACAGCATTTGCTGTCATTACAAACTCACCATCACTTAGCATAGCTGGTACTGAATCACTTGTGCCTGTTCCCGGACCAACGATCTCTCCACCCTCTCTAACCATCATTGGAATTTTTGGCGATTGGGAAATAGAAAAATCATCTCTTCTGTAATACGGGTTGTTACCATAGAATAAAGTCGGGTCAAAAGCATACCTGTATGTACCTTCTTCCCTATCCCTATCAATTAGATCTTGTCCCGTTAGCATGGCTTCTTCTGGCTCTTCATCTTCTTTACTAAGGCTAGAAGCTAAAGTTACACCACCTAGCCCGAGTGCCGCCAGCGGACCATATTTAGCAAGCATCCCTGGACCGTCAGAAGTAACAGCTTTTGAAATTAAGTCACTAGCCGATTTAGCCGCTTGAGCTTCTGAAATTAAACCAGCATCTCTTGCCTGTGCAAGTTTTTCTAATTTGGGAGTTATTTTATTCAATGGCTGTATGCTTTTTCTATTCGGGCTAAAGTATTTTTCAAACAGCCCTTCATCCGGACCTTTGTCATAAATATACTTTTGCATGAACCCTTTAGGTTGTGTCTGTGGCACATCTCTCACATCTATGAAACCCTCTTCATTTATAAAACCTTCAGTAGTAGGCTTTGCCGCTTCTAATGCACCGCCAACTTTTTTACTACCTAACCCACGGATACCTACATCTTCACCAGTAGCTAGAAAATTTCTACTACCAGTCTTTGCCATAGCACCAAGACCAGCAATACCACCCGTCAGTAACGCACCTTTAAGAGCATCTTCAGTTGATGCACCGCCTATTTTGTTTCCTACAAAACTACCAAGACCTGAAGCAAAAGCTAATGGCATAGTAGGAAGTAAGTAAGGCGCAACGATAGGAAGTGCGATTGGCGCAATCTTTTTGACTACTTTCTTAACAGACTTAAACAGTTTTTTGAGAAAAAATTCAGGTTGGCCTGTTACAGGGTTTATACTGTTTAGCTCACTTCCAACAATATAACGCTGAGGGTCAAGACCCATCTCTTCCATTTGCTTGAAAATCATTTGCTTCATGCGTGGGTTTTTATCAAGCACTTCTACAGGAATAACTGTTTCGCCTTCAGCGGCGTGTACAATATATGTATCACCCTCACGCCCAAAATCAGCCAGCATATCAGCCGCCCGTTGGTAAGGGTTTATCTGTGGTTGTTGTAATGTTGCTATACCCTGCATCTCACACTCATTAAGACGTAACTATAGTCACTGACCCAACTGACAGTGTAGCGTTTGCGCTGTCTGGTACAGCGATGTTTAGTAAGGAAATCTTAACATCATTTCCACTTCTATACAAGCTACCAACTTCTAAACCTGTGTCTGACGTTGGGAGTTCAGTAAGAACAAGTTTTGTGGCTCTCTCCTCACCTGCATTACGTTCCTGAGTTATAAACAACTCAATAGAGCGGATAAGGTCAGCCATGTAATTTGTTTCATATTGTAACGGGGCGGCTGGTAATCTAGGAGCTGGTTGTGATACTTGCGCCATTACCTTCTCCCATCAGGACGTATGTCTATCCTAGGTTTGCCTAGCTCCCACTTAACCCCTGTTGTATTAGAATCTACCCTAAATGCAAATGATCTACCCCTCAGTCGCAGATCTATTTCATTAGTCCACTGCTCTACAGGGTTAGTAGCAGTACGAGTAATTGTGCCTGTCCCTGTTTGTGCAGTATTAGCTCCAGGATAGTTTCTAGTTTTTACAGTAAAATCTACTGTGGGGTTGCTTGCTGTAGATCCTGCAAATTTAAGGTCTGGTAAAATTCTACGAGTTAGTACAAACTGATCACCCTCGCCTATGTCTATATTACCTGACTCAATAAAACACGTCATGGCTGACCCATCATCATCTGTGCCTTTTTCGTGGTTGTATAAATAACCACCTGATGCGGCAATAGGATACTGACGCACACCTCTATCTATCCATGCAGTGCGAGACATACCACCGTAGTACCAAACTTTTTCAAGATAGTTATACACAACATATCTGTCGTTGTCAGTACTAGACGCAGACGGGTAGAACCATATAACTTCACCCCACTGTGAATTTACACCAGCTACAACTTTATCTTTTTGTGCAAAATTAAAATCTAAAAACACCTTATCTCTTACTGTACAAGGCATTTGTTGAGTTTGCCCCCCGTACACATAGAAATTATCATTACCCATCCAAAACACAACATCCTCTGTAGCAATAGCCGCTTTTGGAGCCATGATAGTTATATTGCTGGCGAGTTGTTGTAGGCCAAAAGTAAAAGGCGCACCAATAAAACGCATTGAGTGTAGTGATTTATCTGTCCAAACAAGGATCTCACGTTTTGTTTCTAATGCTTGTATAAACGTAGAACCAGAACCTAAACGTAAATCCCCTGCGGTATTATCTGCTCTTGCTTCCCAATCGGTTGGACTTTCTTGGCTAGAAAACCTGATCAACAAATTATCTTGGGTAGAGCTACCCTGTGCGTTGCAACCAAAAGCAATAATATGTCTGTCAATGTCCGACACTAATATTTGTTTAGCAACAATAGGAGCGTTATTAGTGCCAGCCAAACTGGTGATATTTACTGCCCTTGCAGATAGACTGCTTGTTTTATCCCAATAATAGATAGCACCATCAATAGGGTTAATTAATAAATCTTCACCAAAATTATCATGCGACCATAACCGTAGTTCAGTAGAAGTAGTAACTCCAGCGGCAGAACCCCATGTGCCTCTGCCCCAAGTGCCAGCTCCCCAACCAGTGCCTCCTACTGTAGTATCTAGACCAACATTTATTTGATATGCCCCCACTACAGACGAACCACCATTACCAGAGTCTGAAGAGTTAGCTGTTACACTTAATGTAATCGTGTAAGTGTTTGCATCTGTTACAGAAACTATTTGGTGTTCTGCATTTAGAATAGTTGCAGTAACCAACCCACCTAGACTAGCCGCACCAGAAAAAGTAACAAAATCATTTTGTACCGCACCGTGACTTGCATCTGTAACAGTAAGAGTTGTAGAACCATTACTAGCAGAAAAGGTAACATCACCAGCGGCAGTGGTTACTCTTATTGGGGTAATGTCATTAAATGCCCCACCTTCTTCTATATAGTATTTAAGGTGAGTTCCTACACCCATAAAATCAGAACCATCAAGGGCTACCCAATTATGTAGCCTTCTTGCAGAACCTAAGTAAGTAGAAGAACTAGCTTTTTCCCAACCGCCAAATTTTTCAGGCAAACCTAAATGAAAGCGCACTAAATCACAATCAAACCAACCACCCTCATTTGCATAAGATGTTGATTCGTTGTTGATTCCAGGCTTAAATGTTAGCGGTGTAAGAGGCATGGCTCACCCTTTTTGCCTCATGGTACACTATTAAGATGGTTTTGGGTACTTGGATTTAATGCCAGCAACTTTAGTTTGCCAAGCTTCCAAACCATTTTCGGTTATATATTCAATCTGTGAATAAGCATCACCATATTCATCTAACCTATTAAGTATATATTCTGGTGTATCATCAACAGGACCTTCTGATTTTTTCTCCACAATATCTCGTGAAGTGCCTACATAGTCACTTGTAAAAGCGGGGGCTGTGCCTGTTTTAGGAGCATACTGATGTGCTAAATCATCTATGTCCTCGGGTTGCATATCTTGTGCCAGCACGAGTTCTGCCCAAGAACCATCTTCATATTCGACTTTTGCTACGCCATCGGTAATTGATGCTATTTTATATTTTGCCATAATAGATCCTATGAGACTGTGTTGCCTTGAACAGTTCCGTTGTTTGTTAAGGTGACGTTACTAAGTCCTCTTATGTAAGCACCAGCCGCTCCACCAGAACCACCTGAAGAACCATTACTGGCGTTTCCGTTAGCTCCAGTGCTACCAGTGCTACCAGCATTTCCAAAACTGCCACCAGTGCCACCAGTGCCACCTGTTCCAGCACTTGTTCCACCAGCCGCACCACTACTTCCAGATACCGCCGATTGATTGTAGCCTTGACCAAGACCACCGTTTCCACCAGCACCACCACTGGTAGAAGAGTTACTTGCTACCCCTACATAATATCTATTACTTACAGGGTTGTTAAAAATATAATTAGGATATCTTCTATAAATACCATATGAAGTAGCGTTTTGACCAAGACCTGTAGCAACAACATAAGGTGGACCATGGAAGTAAAAAGAAGAGGTATTACCGTATGCTGGTTTTAACCTTGACCAATGCGTATTACCTCCATACCCGTACCATGTAATGCTTTCAACGCTACCTCCACCGCCAGCTCCACCTTTGCCGCCGCCACCGCCGCCACTTCGCATAGTTCCGTTATTTATAACAGTACAAGCAGACGCCGCTTCAAAAGCATCGCCCCCTGCACTACCAGCCGCACTTGTCCCACCAGCACCACCATATCCAGATAGCGTACCATTATTTGTGATTGTAATTGTACCAGCCGCTCCGGAGGGAACTTCTAGTGCTTCTTCAGAAACTGAGGTAGCCCCTAACTCAACACCAGCATTAATTATGATGTTTTTAGGGTAATTAACATCATAGTCATCACCAAAAACAGTAGAAGCATTTTGATTAGTAGCCCCAGAGGAATATGTTTTTGTGAATCCTTTTGAAGTGCTGTAGAAATCCTCCATGTCAATAGCACCGCTAGTAGGAACAGAAGCGGCATCATTAGTGGCAGTGTTATCCCCAGCTTTTTTAAGAATATTTGAGCCACCTCTATACAGGTCGCCTAATGATATTGCGGCGTTTCCACCCACAAACTCAGTTCTAAGATCAGAAAAAGAAACAGCACCAGTTGAGGTAATAGCCATCTTTTACTCCTTACGGTGAGCCATGCGCTGTAATATTATCTGCCGCTACGACTGCACCAGCAGAAGATATTTTGAACACGGTAGTGCCATTATATTTAAACAACAAATCATTGTCACCAGTGTCAAGAGATACAGCCCATTTACTTGTTCCAAATAAAATAGCATTTCCGTTTGTATCAAGATCACCACCCAGCTGAGGAGTTGTATCCCCTACCAAGTCAGAAGGCAAAATTCTTACTTGTGCGCCACTACCAGCACCATCAGCGTAAATCCATGCAGAAGCTCCAGCGGCGATACTAACATTTCCACCACTGCCCTGTGTAAAGGTTGCAGTTTGATTTGTGGTGTTGTTAATAAGATAAACTTTTGCGGCATCATTAGGGCTTATCGTAATAGTATTTGTACCTGAAGGTGAACCGCCTAAAAGAATAACTTTATGTGCGCCATCTGATACAGCACTACTATCCAAACCATCTGTTGTAGTTAGCGTATGGGTTGTGCCAGATAAGGTGACTGCTTTAATACCATTAATTGCGGCATCAATAATATCAAAATTAGCATTTGTAGTATCACCCCAAGTACCCGCCTGTTCTCCGGTAGCTGGTTTTTCTATCCCAGTATTAGAAGTATATGAACTTGCCATGTCTTATTTCCTTTTCAGGGTTTGGAACAAATATACAGCAATAATTTCTAAGCCGCAACCTCTGTCCAAACATTAGAAGTTGATGGGATAATTCTACCCCAGATGACAAGGGTAGCAATACCACCTGTCCCAGCTACTCCTGTTGGTACAACTACAGAACCAGCAGATATAGCACTATCACCATCTACAGCCGTTTGAACCTGTAGACCTGTGGGTACAAAGGTGAAAGTAGTAAACGCTGTTTCATTACCAAGAGAGGAGGTTGCAGACACGCCTGTAGCAGGCGCACCTGTGTCAGTTTCAATGCTTTCATCACCAACAGCAGTTGTTCCAGTTACTCCTGTTACAGCAAAAACAGCCGTACCAACAACTTGCTCATCGCCAAATCCAAGAGTTCCAACAAGACCCGTCTCTTCTACTATAGCCCCTGCCGCACCAAGAGCAGTGCCAAGAGCAGTAGTTCCAACTACGGATACACCTGTCAGGTCTATAATGGCTATACCAGATTGTGTGACTTGTCCAACGCTTGAAGTAGCCGCTAATCCTGTTACAGGTAGGATTTGTCCTGGAACTCCCTGAACAGCACCACCCCAAGTATTATCGCCCCAAGCACCTTGTCCCCATGTACCAAAGTCTGCCACAGAGCCTGACACACCAGTAGGTGTAACAGTAACAGGAATACTAGCTGTAAGAGTGCCTACAGAGCCTGTAGAAGACACACCAGTAGGTTCAGCTACATTTGCTATGAAAACAAAGGCAGAGCCTAAAGAGGTAGTTCCAACAACACCATCTTCTAATACTCTGCTTGTGCCAGCGGTTGTTTCATCACCAAGGGTAGAAGTGGCTGAGACACCTGTAACCGCAAAAATTGCGTTACCAAAGCCGCCCCAACCATCTGCTCCCCATGTATCTTGACCCCAACCGTTAGCCGACATGGTGTTTTACCTTTAGGCTATACGGATAATGGCGTTAGAAGCGTCTGCTGTTGGAAACTGGATTGTAAAAGTGCCTGAGGTTGATGTTTTATTACCACCAAAATCAAGAACAGCTACCGCTTTATTAGATTGACTTGAGTTATAAATCAATGCACCACGAGCAGTAATAGTGGCTGTGGTAAAGCTCAAGTCAGCAAAATCAGTAATCGCTGTGTCACCAGAAAGGCTAGGCGTTACATTGGTAAGGCTACCGCCTCCTGTTGCATATGTACCACTAGAAGCAACTTCGCCTGTAGTCGTAAACGCTGTAGTTGATTTGCTCAATGTTGCAGTAGTAGAAGATTTACCACCTGAGCTAATCGCATACATCGCTAATTTAAAAGTATTACCACTTGAATTAGTGAAGTTGTGTGTTCCTGTCAAAAGCTCGCTCTTGAACGAGTTACACATCGCTTGCGTTATGGACATTATATTCTCCTTACAAGATCGGCCATTTCGCTGTTGCCAGCTTTATTCATCTTATTGGCAATACTAGCACGTTCTTCACGCCTTGCCAATTCCATGTATTGATACAATACTACACGCAAATGATTTTGAAAAGCCTCTGCTTGATCTCGTATAGCAGGAGGGGCTGTGTCAGACACTTTCATAATTTTGTCCATAGCTAGTTCAACAATCTGTTCTGTGTTTAAACCACCTTCCTCAGATGTCATTACATTAACAGAACCTGTTTCTACACCACTAAAAACACTAATCATAATTTACTCCCTTAATATCATGTCTACCTATCACAACACCATCTTTTGGCTCAGGAGGTGTGAGTTCTTGTTGTGGCTTAAGTAACTTTTCACATTCACTTTTTTTACCTATGAATAAATCGCCATTCACTACTGTTTGCACTAAAGGGTCTTCTAATCTATGATAACCATAGAGTTTTTCATCTATAGGTACATTTGTATCTAGTAACCCTGACTTAGGCGCAACCTCAATTTTTATGCCTTTTGACAAAGCAATGGCACACCAAAACTCTACACAAGACCTTCCTGCCTCTGCTAGATGCACATTTTGTTTATAAGAAAAATCCATGCCGTATAAGTGTAAAGTTCCTACTTTTTGCCAAATGGCAAAAGCAATCGCATAAGCCACAGTATTGTTGAAGTAGCTATACCCCGTATATGTAACTACTTCCTCTAGTGGGTAATGCTCTATTTCTGGTACTCTATCGTCCGTACAACAAGAATAAATCGGACCTTTATTTTGGGTTGCTAATAAAAACTCTCTGCCTATCCCCGTTTGTGTACCAGCTTTATCATCATCTAAAAACCTAGCGGCAGGATCCATCATAAAAGTACGGTCAACATGAAAAATACCACCGACACTGTTTATGCCCCATATTTCATCAAACTCATTAGAGTTCATGCGGCTCATAACAAAGTCATAAAAACTACTACCTAAAGCAACAACAGCTACTTTTCTTCCTTCAAGGCTCATTTGTTTCTCCCTATCAAAAACCTTTTGTACCACTCTATCGGCAATTTAGAGAGTTTACTAACTCCTGTATGCACAACAGCGATCTTACTTTGTTTTAAAATATTTTTATATTTTTGATTTTTTGGGCAAGGGACAAACTCAACTTTGTTTTCTACTTGTACGAAAAGTAACTGAGCTATGGGGGTGTTTGCTGGAATTAAAACATGACCCATAGGTTCAGGTTTTTTTACCCATGTATTAATATTCATATCTACAGAAGTGTTGGGTGATAGTTTTACAAGACCGTGCATAGCTCTAACGTATTCATAACTCTCATCCCACCAACACGGTTGAATAACAACATCTACTTCTTTATCTGTGATCCAAGAGTAGGGAGTCACAAATTTTACAGAAAAAGGCAGAAAATTTTCTGGAAACGGAAACCCTTCCAAAAACTGCCAAGTCCCATGATAATTTAAATCCTTAAAATATCTATCTTGATCAGTTTGTGGCAATAGCCCCATTGTAAATTCAAAATGACTATAAATATTGTCTGGAACAACTTGACCGTTTTCATCAGCACGAACAAGCACGTCTGCCATTGTTCTAATCACGTACCCGTTAGACATCATATTGATGTAGGCAGGGCAATGCTTCATTGTCATGTGCGCCGCTCTTTCTTGAGGTAACGGCTTTTTGTACCATTCAGGAGCCACTTTTTTCATGGCAACTGGAATGAATGGCTCACGCCAAGGTGTATCTTCCACAGGCTGTGTGCCTTCGATGCCTTCTTCGAAGTTAAAATAGTTTATTTTCAAGTGTACCCCTCACTTATGTTTTTCTGGTGCTGACTAGTCCTACTCTATAAGCATCAGTATTTTCTACGCCTTCGGCATAATTCTTTAGCCTTGTGGCTGATTCTACGAATCTTTCTGCGTACATTTTGAGTACGTCTTGCTCACCTTTCATAAAGGTGTAAGCCTCTAACAAGCTACCATATAGTAACGCATCTGGAGCATTTTCGCCAAACCAAGATGTTCCTGCAGAACCAGTTATAGAAGCTGGTCTGAAATAGTAATGCAGTTCAGCGGAATAGGTACTGTTTGGGGTAGGAGCTAAGATAAAATTATCAACATCAAAAGTTCCGTAGTACCGAGGTTCCCCTGTGACTGTAGGGTCGGGATGAAACTCTTGCAAATAATTTACGTCTTTCTGCATAAGAAAAACATTTTTGCCAGAGCTGTCCACATATGAAAAAGAAAAAGCGGCTAAATAATCAGAAGGCACAGACAAAAACTTATTGCCTATGGTCATGGGTGCGGTCACGTTTTTACGAAAATAATCAAGGTCTACAAGTTTAAGTAACCTTTCTTCTGCGTTTGTTATAAACCTGTCAAGGTTGTTTACAAACGTGGTTTCACTGTTTTCAGTAAAATCTTGTATCGCTGTTTTCAGCGTAGTGTGCGTAAAAGTACTCATGGTGTGTTTGCCTGTCCACCCATACCGCTATGATTGGTGCAGTAATAGTACAATGTCGGAGCTCCAACAGCAACTGTGATTTGAGTGTATGCTCCTGAACTTCCAGGAGTGCCGTTTGTTGTAACTCCTGTGGTATACTCTGACCCCCCAGCGTGTGTGCCATTCGCAGTCGTTGAAAACCGCAAAGGATGTGTTGCATTACTACTGTCTGACTGATCAAATTTGTAAGTGCTACCTTCATTCAAGGTAAGTGTTGGGCTAGCTCCAGACAAACCAGCAATATAGAATTTATTGCCATATCCATAGCTATTCGTACCTGTTGCTACCGTTACAGTGTAGGTCGTAATAGATATGCTAGTAGTTGAAATAGTAACCGAATCTAAAGCTGTTGTAGCAGACAAAGAAGTAGCCGCCGCTGTAATACTTTGCGGAGTGGCTACATCACCACCTAAACTAACTGCGCCAAGCGTCGCCACAAGCGCAGGAAGCCTTTCCTCCCTAGCTGTGTCTTCACTAAATATGGGGAGCGTGATTGTAACATCATTCGTTTCAGAAACATCAGGTCTTGGCTGGTGTAATGCTTGTGGATCCGCAGGATGATGCACAGGCTCAAGTTGCGGGTGTTTTGGCTCATAGCACTCAGGGCATACTTTAAAACCTGTCCACTCTTGCCGCAAATCTAGATAATCATATCTAAACCCACATCTATCACATATAGCTTTAGAGTATAACCCAATCGCATAAGCCATTACCCAAACCCATAAAAGTCTCTACGAGGGGTGAGGCTTATATTAGCCCTATCAACATCCTCATAAGCCGCCCTGTTAAACTCTTCTTCGTACACCGCTTTTAATATTTGTATACGATCAGGAGCTTTTTTCATTGCTAAATAGTAAGCTAGTCCTGCCGCCAAACAAGGGTAGAACCTAAAAGGAACTTCTACTGTGTTTGTAAACGTATCGGCATCTTCAATACGAGTCAACCTGTCATATACAAAAGTGTACGCCGCATCAGGAGTAGGCCATATTTTTAGCACAGGAGTTATACTTCTGTCTACATAATATTGCACAGGTCTTCCTGTAGAACGTTTATTTGGGATGTTTAAAAATTCGTCTCTACTAATCCTATCGATCTGCACATCTGATTGTGTAGATTGTCCTGCATCAGTCCTAATGACAGCACTCAGAATATCGATAGTGTTTGCATCCAAATTATAACTCGCTGTTCCAGCGGCGATAGTGACCGTGTCTTGACTAATAGTCCAACGATTCAATCCCCTGTTCGCCCAGTCAGCAAACAGCAGATTCATAGAACGTTTTGCAGTTTTGAGATCGTAACCCGTACGAACTTCTAAACCACAACGCTCAAACGCTTCCTCAATGTAGTCAGCTACATCAAGTTCAAAATCTGTTGAACCAGAAGTTGTCATTAGCTATACGGACCTTTGATCACTGGACCACCCGCTTGCATTTTCTTACGCTTGCCGCCCATCATGCCGCCTTTTGCTTTCATGACACGCTTGCCGCCCATCATGCCGCCTTTTGACTTCATCATGCGTTTGTCATTAGCCATGCCGCCTTTTGACATTTTTTTACGCTTGCCACCGTTGGCTTTACCTTTTTTCCTCATTGCCATAGTATCATTCCTCTTCAGCATAAAGGTTGTTAAAGATCTGATTTACGTCCATTGTATAGTCTAAATCGGATTTTGAATAGTGAATGTGTTGGGAAGGTTTAAAATCAGGAGCACCTTCTCCTGTTTCGAACCATGCAGGGTGTGTCACTCTAACCCTGTTATTTGGTAAAGCTACCATATTACCAGTCCACTCACCAGCATCTAAAAGCTCTAATACATGACTTTGTTTGTGCTGTGCGGGGTCATCTGCTACTTCGCTATCTGTATAATCAACAGTAAAGTAATATTTTGCGGGATAAAAATTACCGTCTACTTTTGCTAACCACGGACACGGTTGTGCTCTTTGTATAGAGTATACAGCGTGTGTTCTAGACATACAGTCCCAAGGTTGCGCTTGGTATACATCCATAGGTTTAGGCCACTCCTCAAAAGGTGTATCGCCTACAAGCGCAGTTAGTGGCATCCTTGCCCACATAGCTCCACCATGAACGTTTTGTTCACCCTCATCGGCTTCATAACCTGTAAATATTACTTGAAAACTTAAACATCTGTTAGGTATGGTGGTCACGGCCACCGCCATAGCAGATAAAAACTCACCATGATATTGCTCATGGTTACAGGTGTATTCCCTTCTTACCCAACATTTGAAGTAGGGAATATTGCTTTGTAAAAAACTCATGCTTTCTTTGTAGACGGCTTTTTCTTGGCTGGTTTCTTTTTGCCCTTACCAAAGATATGAGCATCAACCTTTGCCGCCTTACCTCCCGTTAAGACGCTGTTGACTCGAGCCATAGCCCATTGATTAGGCGTAGTTCCCGGACGATGGCCTGTTCTGTAGGCCGCTAGACCTTTATTATATACTCTGCCTAGCTGTCCTGCAGTAACATTTTTACCCTTTTTTCGTGCCGCTTCCGCTTTTTTTGCTAGCGACTTTTTTACTCCTGCGCTCAGTGCCATCTTTTTTACCCTTTCGAATACTATCTTTGCCTTGTCTAAATATTTGAGCAACCTTTTGTTTGCCCATAACTTTTGCTCTTTGTTCACCAACAGTTAGTATCTGTATTTTTCTGGCAAAAGGTTTATTAACTTTTTTTACTTTTGCTACCGTAGCTCTTGCATCCGCTGGAGTGGCAAATTTAATTCCTACTGTATCCTTAGGATTTTCATCTGTATATAATCTTCTGCCTGAACCTTTAGGCTTTTTTCCCGTTCCTACTTTTGGGTCTTTTCTTTTTACCATTTTTCTTAGCCTTAGTTTTAGCCGCAGTAATAATATCCGCACGTGTGATTTTGTTGCGTGGCTCGGCAAAGGCCGCTAGCTTTTTTTGCTTTGCAGATAATTTTTTCATTTCTTCTTTTTCCTTTTTGTACCAAACATTTTTCTAAACTTTTTGGTGTGGACGGACTCTTTGGTTTTTCGCCTAGTTCCATCGCTCTTAAAATCACTAGGGAAAGCATAAGCTGAAGGATCCTTTGAAGATTTTCTTGCGTTTCTATTTATTTCTTTTTTACGTTTAGCTTTATCAGCAGAACTTAGACCTGCTAAATATTTCTTAGGTATTTTACGGCTCTTTTTCTTTCTGCTTTTAGGAGCAGTAGAAATTTGTTTAGACATTTGAGCTCTTGTCATAGCCATGTTACCAAGCCTTACAAGACCAATACCGAGCTGAAAATTTATCCTTAGCTGAAGCGCAATTATGACGAGCTCTAAACGATTTACGTCTAGCTGGTTGGTCTTTTTTAATACTCATATTAGGGTCACCAAACCGTACTATTTTAACTTGATCACCTTTTTTAGCCAAAACAGCTGATTTTTTCTTTGCTCCTGGAGTACGTTTTGGTTTGTTATACCCAGAAAAAGTCTCCCCCCGATACTGGAGTTTACCGGAAGGAGTACGTTTTACATTCTTGGTAGAAGCCATAACTCACCTATGCAAAGAAGAACGTCACCGCAGTGATATTAGTTAGCGTACTAACATGGATATCACTCACACGGATACCTTCATCTGGTATATTTACAGAGTGTGTATCAGAAGCATTGAAGTCTAAATCAAGCACTGTTGCCCCACCATTACCATCTGTAACAGTAAGGCGTGGTGTACCAGAAGCTGTCTTCAATTGTATCTGACGGATCCTAGCTGGACCAACCCCTACCGAACCTGTAGCGGTAATCCTTTTTGCTCTTACATCAGAACCAGCCATGACAGCCTCCTATTAGGCAGTTGGTGAGTCAGATGAAATACCAAAAAACTTCAGTGAAAGTACGCCGCCAGCACCAGCAGTGCCAGAAATTACAACCTCAACTTCATCTGGTGTTTCAGTAGACTTAGTAGTAGTACCACCAGACATACCAAGAACACCATTACAAGGGAAGAAACCCTTAAAACCAGTTGAATTAATTGCAACAGAAATACCGTCAATAAAACCATCTGTATCTGCATCTGTGCCAATGTCAACAAGATTGACGTTGTTAGCCGCCGCACTTGTCACAGTGATAGCGCAACCCATTGGAATAAAGTTTGCAGGAATACCAATAGAAGATTCTTTATGATCTGTGCCAGACGCCGCAACAGTGATAGTTGCAGTGTAGGTAGACAAGGTCATTTCATTGGTAAGCGCACCAGTTGTGCCGTTTTTAATGATTGTTTTAAAACCATTTTCTGAACGGACTGGACCGTTAAAAGTAGTATTAGCCATGAGTATCTCCTGTCTTGGCTAGTGTCAACCCCCCGATGGAGTTGTCAGGAATAACTAACTATACCTTAAAAATTATTCTTGTGAAAGCCTAGTGGATATATCTTCATCTAAATAAACAAAAATGACTAAATGTTCATGATGCACCATAAACATCATAATATCACGCAAAGTATCTGGCAAAGATAAATCAGGAAACATCTCTCTATGTTTTTCTATTATCTTTCTAGTATCATATATAATGTGACCTGAAAGGAAATTTTTGCCTAACCGACAATGCTCTATATCAGGCAAAGACAAACGTAAAGACTCAAGCCCTTCCATAACATTAGCATCTTTTAATCTTTGTATTTCATGTTTGTCACCTGTGTAAGTGATGTTTTGGATTTCTACCATTAGACTATCCTTTTAATATAAATTAGACCACTCAGCTTCGGGTGGTGGCGTCATGCAAGTGATATTTACAGTACATCTAATTGGTGCATCAGTAGGTGCTGAACCATGATGTCTTACGTGAGAGGGGATTATAATCATTCTATTAGCTACTGTAGGTACTTTTATTTCTTTGCCTTCTATTATCAAACCCGTGTAGGCATCACAGGTCGTAACATGAAAAATACAAGTATCTGTAGTGTAAAATAGCTGTTTGACAACATCTGTATGCCAAGGTTGACACACAATTTCCTCACATCTAGGGAATATATTTATTTTAGACCTAAGGACGTAAGGTGTCCTCAGTATATCTATTAAAGGAGATATATAAAAATTATACAGCTCTTTATTTTCTATATCGTTACCAGATGAAATTGTTCTAGCCATATACCACATTCGTAAATGGTCTATGGGCTGTTCTAGATCAGGAATGTTACCAAGCGATTCTTGAGCTGAAGAGTAATAACAAGGAATGTTTCCTATAGAATTAGCGTACATCTCAAAATGAGAGGCTGATAAAAAATTATCTATTACTTTGTACACTAATTACCCCTCCCAAGGTAAGAAGGGGTGGTTTCCCACCCCCTCGAAATGTTAGGCTCCAGGAGAACCAAACACGCAACGTGGGTCAGAAACACCGAAGCTATAACGCTCACGGGCTTTGTAACGCACGTTACCTGTGTCAAAGTCACCTTCCATGCTGTTCTGGATAGGTGTACGAACAAAATGCTTGAAGCCGTTAGGCGCATCCGTTTTAATAAAGAACGCATCTGTATCGGTTAAGAAGTGATTTACCACATAACCGTCAGGTAGCATACCCATATTACGGACAGCATTTACATCGTTATCTGCTGTTGCAGGGCGAAGGTTTGATGCCATCAAACGCTCAGCTACAAACTGAAGATTTGTTGGAATGATTAGCTTCATACCACGCAGGGCAATCTTCAAACCACGTTCATCAATAAACGCACCAATGTCAATTAGTGACTGCTCAAGTGAAGTTTCATTCAAGTCAGCCGCAGTTGATAGTTCGTTTGCGAAGTTACCACCACCGATAGTGGGGTGGTCTGTTGCACACAGCTCCTTACCATCTCCAATAGCAAAAGTGCTGTCAAACGCATTATTGAGAATAGATGCGGCTTTGACCTGCTTTGTGTTTGCCATTGAACGGGCAAGCGCACGAGTATAACGTGATGACAAACGGTCATACAGGTTATCCTCAACTGCTTCCTCAGTAATTGCGAAAGCAAGTGCGATTGTTTCGTGTGTGTAACGAGCAGTAAATGATTCATTTGCGGTGTCAAATGTCACTGCCGCACCTTCACCTTTTGTTGGGGCTTGACCGAAACCAGACAACATTACCTCTTCTTCGAACGCCCGATCTGAATTTTCGGTGTCAAAGATTTCAGCGTGTTCGTTGTCGTAACGATCATACTCCAGTCCAAAAAGAGCGTTGAGTCCTGGCTCAAGCTCTTTCATGAGTTGTGCTCTTGAAATAGCCATTCTCAGGTCTCCTTATACGCCAGCACCAGTACCGTTAGCATTGTAACGATAGAAGTGATTGTTAAGCTGTACAATCGCCAACCGACCTGCCACAGTCGCATCATCGTTTCCAGGAGTATCCTCAAAACCGATAATACGCATATTTAGCGTGTTTGTCGTATTTACAGTAGAAACAGCCAGCTCAGCACTGGACATACCAGTGGTTGAGTCGCCTGAAGTCGCTGTAGCAAAATTAGCGTTTGCGTGAACTGCTGAGTCAGCCGCCGCCGCATCACAATTGATGAGGAAAAGCTGATCAGGATTAGCCGCAATTACACAAGTGGCCTCAGTGGAAGACTTCACAGAAGCTGTTCCAGGCCAATGGTTTGCCCATTTAGGCTTCCCATCAAGGTTTATATAATTACAACCCATAAACGCACCGAGGAGTGATACAGTACCACCAGCCGCCGCACCTACAATATCCACAAGACCATTGGCAAGAGGAATAACAGGACTTCCCTGATAAATCACAGAAGAAGTACCCGCTGTCCCAGTCAGTTGGATTTTGAAGGTCATCAAGCCAGTAGAATTATATTCTGCCCCGAGCATTTTATACGGACGAAGTCCGAAAGCGGCATCAATATTAGCCATGCTCTAGATTCCTTCTAGTTGTCGGAGCCACCTTTAGCTCCGAAAGTTACACGAGACTGCCTATCTGGTTTAAGGATAGGCATGGAAGCGTGCTCTTCCCGCATAAGGTCATTGTCTACAGCAAGCATTTGATCCTGTGTTTTACCACGGAAATAATTATCTCGCTCTTTCTTTGACTCAATTGGGAAACGAGCTAGTAGAAGACCGCCAACTCCGATGACTCCTGCGTGTTTACCGTCTTGTACGGTAGGAGACTCAAAGTCAGGGTATTCGTCTGCGCGAACTAATTCAAAGCCTTCGCGAAGGCGAGCCGAGAGGTTTTTCTTATCGTCGTTGCCCATGACTGATTCACGGATCCAACGGTGAGTATATCCCTCAGGGGCTGGGGGTGCATCCAATGTGGATGGAGGTTGCCAAGGTTTGCGGCGTGAGGTCTTCTCACGAGTTTCTTTTGTGCGTGGGGTGCGATCCATGATCTGTTCCTTCACGAATTTAAGCGAGCAAGTTGCTTCGCATATTGTTCATACGATACACCAAGTTTATCCGCTATGGCAACCTGAGAAGGAGATAATTTTATAGATTTCTTCCCAGATTTAGCAGAACCTCTTGATGCGGAGGCTACAGGGCTACGAGCAGGAGCTTGTTTTGTACTTTCCTCATCGTTAAATTTATGAGGAAACTGCTCCCGCATACGCTTATCAAGCTCTTCATAATACTCATCGCTTTTTGGGTCAAAGTATTCTTGTTCTACAAGGTTCTTATGAATAGAAAAAGCAGTAAGCGTCATAGGCTCATCAGCACCAAACCAATCATTCCGTGATGCCCAAGCCTGTGCCTTAGGATCAGGAGGTTGTGGTTGCTGTGGTTGCTGTGGTTGCTGAGGCGTTTCTGGAGCTTGTGCTCTTTTTTCGTGCTCAGCTTTAGCCATTTTCAAGCGTTCGGACTCAATGGCAATACGAGCTAATTCTTTTTGTGCATCAAGTTGAGCGTCAACATCACCTGTGTTTATGGCAGTAGCTAAACGAGCTTTAATATTTTGCTCTTCATTATTGACTCTACCATCATACTCATTTAAATATGATTCATCAATTTGACGACTACGGGTTTCCATATCACTCATCTGTTTCTGCACAGCCTGAGCATATTCGGTAGCCGCTTTTTCACGACGCTCAGCTTCCCGCATTTTAGCAGTTAGCTTATCTATACGTTTTTTAACCTTGCTACTATATTCTTCAAGGTCTTCGTCAGAAGCAGAATCAGCCGCTTGCTCAGGGTCTTCCTCTTGCTCTTCCGTTGTTTCAGCCACTTCGGGAGTTTTCTCTTCCTCCTCCAGTTCTACTTCTACAACGTCTTCTTCTTTTGGATCAGGCATAACTAGCTCCGTTATGTATGCAGAATATCTTCTGGGTCATTGATTGTAGCAAGTATTTCGTCATCATTTAATAAACGAACCTCACCGCCTTCTATTTTAAAGCGACTTCCAGCGTATCTACCAAAAATCACCCAATCACCTTCTTTACACCAAGCACCTGTGTCCCCAAATTTATCAGGGTCATGATACGCAAGAGGTCCAACTTTCAGCACATAGCCACATACAGTAGCTAACGCTTCACGTTCAACAGCTTGGTCAGGAAGGTATACCCCGCCCTCGGTTTTCTTTTTACCTTGAAACGGTAGTATCAGTATACGCCAGCCCGTAGGCTGAGGCATTTTTTCTATTGTAGGAGTAGTAGGTTTTTCTTCTTTGGCTTTTGCCAAACGTTCAGGCACATAGAGTGTCTTAGTCATAGGTCACCTTTTTCAGCAGGATCTGTAATTCCTGTTCTATAGTTGCAAGTTCCTCGCGGCGAGCACGAAGTTCTCGAAAGGCAGAAAAGTCTTCAACAGTACCAACAGTAAGTTGTTCGTCCAATAGACTCTTCCGTTCGTTGATTATATTACGGAGTTTTTCGTGAATGTAAAGGTCTGACATTAAAAATTTCTATATTCAAGTTGCGTGGTATTTAATCCCGAGCTTTCACCAAACACATCCATAGCTAAAGAATATCTTGGTGTTTTGCATACATTAGGTGTTGTGTAATGAGCTAGGGTAGGTGGAAAAATTGTTACAATACCGTTAATGTTATTTGCATGATAAGAACCGTTTTCTTTAGAATCTTTATCAAACACATTTGAGGAGGGAACATAAACAGTTTTGTTGTACGGACTACTTTTGACAGTTAAATGTAATGAAAAACTCTCAGCTTCATTTTCTACAAACAAATCACTTGTGTGAGCGTGTTTTTTCAAAAACTCAAAAGAACCAAGTTTGTTACCCCAACACTTTTGTATAAGATTTGTATTTGTTCCAAACACTTGTTGTTGATAAAAAACACACGCTTGTTTCAAAACTTCCCGCAAGTCTTCAAAATCACCTGTGTCAAAAAAGTTAAATAACGTATGAGACAAGGTTGTTCCTGAAGCACCTGTGCCACCATCATTGGTGGTTATTTTACTAAACTCAATTTTTGTTTCAATCTCATCTATACGGGATACAATTCTTTCCTGCACCTCTTCAAACCCAGTAATTTCAAAATGAAATATCGGGTAAAAAGTTTTAGTAAACCTATGCTCGTATCCTAGGTTTACCCTATCCTTTTCTTGTAATTTTAACGGCATCTAAGTCTTTTTTACTTTTTTCCGTTTCTTAGCTGTCTTTGCCGCATTTTTAAAATCACTATCACTTGGCGCACCTTTTTGTCCTTTTCTACGAGGTGGCTTGCCACTAAGTCTACGTTTACGAATGTTTTCATATAAACTCATTTTGTAAGTCCTTTCGCTTTCTCAAACGAGCGCATACCGCCCAAACCTAACATACCCAGCAAAACAGTCATCAAACTGTCCATATCGAAGACAGGGAGATCAGGAATAGTAGCACCAGCCCAAGTAGCCCCAAAAACAATAAGTGGAGCAAAAATGAAATGATAGGCCAGAGCAACACCACAAGTCCAACCAATAAAAGGACGCCAACCAGCAACAAAAATACTTCTATGACCTGCCTCCGCTTTGTTTACCTCAACCTGAGCCATAGCCGCTTCATGAGCGTGTTTCTCTGCCATAGTGGCAATATCATGAGCCAGCCTAGCTTTTTGATCTTTATCTTCAACAAATTTATCCAAAAGTCCTGTAACTGGACCTATCAGTGCTTGTAACATTATATTAACTCCGATTGTTCTGCCCAACCTGTTAGAATATACTTGTCTTGGTTTAAAGGTGGATTACCCCTATGTGTATGTGTATAACCAGAAGGCCACAAAACAAATCTCCCAGCTTTTGGCTCTACACGCAAGCTCTTATATAAAAATTCTGTCTCACCACCTTCTTGAACCGTATTCAAATATAACATCCAAGTTAAAAGTCTACTGGTGTATTGACGCCCCATATTTTCAGCATGAAAATTATGAAAGCCCCCTTGAGGTTTAGTTTTTTGCAGTTTTAAATGAGATATACTATACTTTGGGTAATGAGCTAGTATTGGATACTCTCTCCAATATGCTTTGTTAGCTTCCCAAAAACTTTCCATAAAAATAGGTATTATTTCTCGTACAGTGAATAATACTTCTTCTGAATCATGCAGGAATAATTGTTCATCTTTTCTATCTGCATTTATATTACCAGCTACTTGTTCGCTAGTAGCAGTAAGCCCTGAAGAACGTGCTGTTTCAAAATATTCAATACACTTTTGGTTTAATTCTAAATCCCAAAAGTCATCCGCTATAAGTATATCTTGTCTAATTGTAAACTGCATTGACCCCTCCCAAGGCTACTGCTTCTTGCTTTCCTGCCCCATCCAAATGCCAAAGACACCTGTCATTACTCCCATAATAACAGAAACAAATGCGCTTTGCTGAGTAGTAGGTTCTGGTAAAGACATAAACCACTCAGCGCACCGCCAAGACATAGTAATACTAGCTATCATAGTCAACCTAGCAACTAGGTTGTAAGCAATCAGTGCTTTTAACCAATTAGCTATTCTGGTCATAAAACACCCTTAAACTTTGTGCCACGCAGAGCCGCACCCCCGCCACGGGAGATTGTGCCGTTTGTAGCTCGGTTACTGGTAGCTTCCATCATAGCAGGGATATTATACACCTGACCGCCACCAGACTTTTTGGTTTTACCTGTTTTGGCATCATAGCCAAACTCTTTAAACATATCGGCTTCAATTTCAACAATCTTGTCTTCGTCACCTGCTTCTTTCGCATCACGCAAAGAATCAATTAATTGTGCTAATCTTTTATCACTCATTTGTCATATCCTAAAGTCTAAGTCAGTAATACCACCAGAAGGTGTAGACTTAGCCCTACTTACACCTTGCAAAATCGCATCAAGTGCAGTTCGTTGTTGCTCGTACGGACCAAGATCTGGCTCTGGTGCAAAATATTCTAATGGAAAGTCATCTGGACGTAGCCCAATATTAGGAGCATTTCTTTTGGTCATGTCACCTAAACCTTCGTTAGGGGCGTTTACTAACTCAGGTGGCTTTCTCGCTATAGAATCTAAAACATAATTTGGAACAGGAATGTCAGGCCGTGAAGTAGGTGAGGCTATAGCCACAAAATCTCCAAGACCACCCTCTCTGGTAGAACCACCGCCACCACCACGAACTTCTACTGGCTGGGAAAGACCTGCAGGATTAGCTTCTTCTACTGGTATGTCTACTACAGGGTCACCTCTACTGGTAATCTTTATTTCTGCTCTAGGTCGCTCACCTGTCGTTGTCATTCTAGACAGACTACGTGGATCCAGCGCATTCATTTCTCTTGGGTCAAATTGAGCCACAGTTGGAGTTGGTATTAATTCAATTTGATCTTTTTTATCTATGCCAAACTTTTCTAAAAAACTTTGAAGCGGTTTGTCTTGACCAGCCATATAATTAAGCACACTTAAACCCACACCTGCTGGTCCTCTAACCAATGCTGGGAGCATACCTAACGGGGTCTCCTTTCCAGGAATAGCTTTATCTATTAGTTTTTCTGCACCTTTTTGAACTTTGCTAGGTATAGACCGATAAAACCCCGTAGGGTCTAACTGTCTGCCACCATAAATACTACTGAGCTTGCCACTCACACGCTCTATAAAAGAGGGTCGCTCTTGTTGCTTAATCTGACGCAGAGCAAGCAAGTTCGCCTGAGTTGACGGTCCAGAATCACCGTCACCACTGACATTTACAGCAGACCCTATTGAGCTATAGCTTTTGTCGCCCCTAGCTTGGGCTTGCCCCATGGCTGTTTGGCTAATATCATCAGCATACGGATCTACATCATCTAAAGGATCAACCATTAACCTCTACCTCTCGTACGCTCTAGAGCTATTTGCGCTCTCATCTGTGCAATATCCTCAGTGCTGTCGATACGCTCACGTTGGATAGCGGCTTGTTCAGCCGCTTTTTGCTTGTCAAACTCTAGCTCCATCTGATCCATTTGAGCGTTTTGTGCTTGCTCTTGTTGACGTAACTGTAGCTCTTGCGCTTTCAAGTCTACCAGAGGATCCTTCTGTTGCATACCCATGATTTGTGATTCAAGCTCAATATACTCATTGATTAAGTCACCCTCTACCTCGGCAACCTGACTTTCTATTTCTTGCGGTTGCATTTGCATACCTTGTGCTTGAGCTTGCTGTTGCACAACCAACCGTGCTTTCAAACTGATATGTTCAAAAATATGTTTTTGCAAAATCTGCATAATTGCTGGGTTAGCTCGTACAATCATAGAAGCCATATATCCTATATGCACAGCGATGTGTGCATCATGGTTTTGGTCAGGGAAGGCTTTTAATTGTTGTGTTCCTGTCAGTGCCATTTGCACCATACCATTTTCCTGCACAGGATCCATAGGCATAGGCTGTTGTGGTGGTGGTAAAATTTGCTCAATATTATCTACACCCAGAGCGGTGTACATACGGCGCAGTGCTTCGTACTGGTTGTGCATTTGAGGATTAGCTTGGGCTAACTTGAGTTGTTCCTGTGCCAGCGTTACCCGTTGTGACATACTAAAAATATTAGGATTAGCTACAGGCACAATATCAATACGCCCGTCAAAGTCACTAGCCTTCAGTCCTGGCTGATTACCACTAACATTATATGGATAGTCAGTAGGATCTAACGCAAACAGCTCGGCAAGTAACTTAAACTCATGCTTCAAACCATTGTACAACCGTTTATGTACCGCCGACATGATGCGGCTACCACGCTCCATCAGGGCAACCGTCGTACCAACTGGCATTTCTGTGTTCTGTATGTTGCCAGTGCCAATATCTGTAGTGCCTACAAATTTTTGAGCGGCTTGTACAACAAATCCCAGGAGTTGGTACAGAGTGCCGCTAGGCTCTTTGTATGGGAGGGGTACAAGTGAGCCGCGCAACTCCGTACCAACAACATCGACGTCCCGCCATTCTCCGGGCTGAAGCGGCTGGTCGTCATCTCTAATACGCAAGCCCCTAGCCTTGAACCCTGCTGGCATATTAGCCAACGTGCCAGCATCAATTAACTGTCTTAGGTTAGCTGTAGCTGTGCGAGACAAATTTCCTAGCAAATGAATCAAACCATTACCGTAAAACCCTAGTCCTGGAGTGAATGGGTAGTGGACAAAATACGGTTTTTTACGTTTCATAGGGTCATTTTCCGCATAATTACGGTACACGGACAAAATTTCCCCTGTTTCATCAGCAACTGTAACGATATAGGGTAATTGTATGCCTGTAGGCTCGCCATCTTCGCCTAAATCAGGAAAATCTTCTAAATCTAGGTAACAATGGCACTCAAAAAGTGTAATTTGTGAATCTTCGCCTGTTCTTTCAATGCCTGATAGGTCTTCTTTTGTCTCTTCTAGCTCATTATACTCGGTATCTGAGCCTTCTAACTCAATATCACGGTAAAAACCGCTGACTTGTAGCTTGCGTAGCTCGTTTTTGTACATTTTTACGATATGTGTAACCCGTTCGGCACTTTGTATGTCCGTTGCGGAGTAGGGTACAAGTATATCTTCGGCCATAACGAACTTACTTACAGGCCGACCTAGCTGTGGATCAGTATAAACCTTCTTAAATGCGCTACCACATAGCCCCAAGTAGTACAGCATCTGGTCAAACTCATAATCGTACTCTTCCATCTCATGAATAATTTTGTAATTCATAAAATCTTTGACACGTTCTGCCTGTTTTTCCAAGTCGGGCGTAGTATCACCGATCACTTGTGTGCGTACTGGTCCGGCAGGAGGCAATAATTCTTTGTATGCTTGGCTTTGGAACTGACTTACAGCTTCATTCAACATGGGGTGGATGACACCACTCGCACCGTTAAAAGGTTCTGTACGGTTTTCGTACTTAACACCAAGTAGTTCTAGACCTTTTGTGTAAGTAGACATCCACTCTTTGCGTGAACTTTTATCTTCGTCTACTTTTTCCATGATCATTGAGCCAATAGCAACTAGCTCATCATCATTTATTGAATCAGCGAGGTTATCAAAAAACCCTACAGGACCAGTGTCCGCACCTTCTGGCTCGCCAAACTCTACAGACCCATCTTCATTACGGGTCATCTCCATACCGTCAAGGGTAATATCTTCGCCCTCTTCTGGCAGTTCTATTTCTAACTCATCATTAGGTAGAGGCTGACCTACAAGCGTAAACTCACGTTCAATGTTATTGTATGCTTTTGGCTGTCTAGCCATCTGACTTACCCCCTTGTATCAAACGGAGTTTAGGTTTCTTAGAAGGTGTCAATGTATTTTTAGCTTGTTCAAGCTCTGCTAGTAAATCGTCAATAATTTTATTAATAGTAGACTGCTTGTCTTGCTGGTAAATCAACATGGTCATCATAGTCCTCTGGGTGTTGTATAAATCCACCTTCGCGAAACCGACGGAGAGCCTGTGTTACTGTATCTACAAAGTCATCATTCTCCCCAGCAGGGAAAGCGGCACACTCTTCAATAACTTCTTCTGCCCACCTAGTATCTGGAGCCCATACTAACCCACTTTCAAGGAGAGGCGCAATGGCGTTCACTCTTGTGAACTTATCATTTCCTCTTGACGGGCTGTAATTCTGCACTGGAATACCCATACTGCGTAGCTCTTGCGTCAATGGCATACCACTGGCTTTGGCCTCAATAAGCACACATTCCGGATCCCAGTACTCAAACTCTTCTAAGGCAATACGCCGTAACTCAGGGAAGTCCCACCTACCCCGCCGTGCATCACATAGGATAATATTTGGCGGCTCGCCTTCCTCTGGGTAAAACACACCCCATGTCGTAATCGCACTATAATCAGCATTTGTCTGTTTACTAAAGGCCGTATCATAACTCTGCATTACATACGAGAGCGGTGGGATATCTTCCTTTTCCCATGTTTTCCACCAATCACGCTTTAGTATCGCACTGGTTTCGGACGTAGGGTTCTGTTGCCATTGTGCTTCCCACTTGCCTACAGACAAAGAAGCCTTGACCTTTAACAATTCGTCTTTCTTCCAAAACTCAGGCCACAGTACCTTATCATCTTCTAGCAAGGCTGGAAACTCTACAACTTCCCACTGGTCGGCTAGTACATCCCGTGCCTGTTGCTTTAGCAATTTACCTGTTAGATCTATCTCCGACCAACGTGTCATCACAATCACAATCGCCCCTCCGGGCTGAAGTCTTTGCCGTGGACCAGAAGTATACCACTCATAAGCATTCTCCAATGCCGCAGGGGATAACGCATCTTGTTCCGAATGTGGGTCGTCAATAATCATAAGGTCAGCACCACGGCCTGTAATCGCTCCTCCTACACCAGCCGCAAAATATTCGCCGCCAGCATGGGTCTCCCAGCGTCCCGCCGCACTACTGTCTTGCCGCAACTGCACTTCTGGAAAGACCTGAGAGTAATCGACCGAGTTCATTAGGTTACGCACCTTACGTCCAAACCGTACAGCCAACTCACCTGTATGCGTCGCTTGAATAATCTTTAGCTTGGGGTTCAATCCCATTAGCCAGCTCGGCAGTAAGTAACTGGCAAACTCTGACTTTGTATGTCGTGGCGGCATATTCACTATCAAGCGTTTTATCTTACCTGTAGCAAGGCCATTGAACTTTTCGCCCATCACCTTATGGTGGTTGCCCTGTATAAACTCCGGCCATACAGATTTGGCATAGGACATAAAATCCGCTCTCGCGCGATCACTTGAGATAATTTTTTTCTGCTTTTCAAGCAACATAGCATATTGCTTGAGTACATCTTCTGGAATGTTCAGTGGTACGTTTGACATTCGCTCATCAACTCATTGTTCTTTGCCGATATCAAAGCGGCAATCAACCCTATAACATCATCATCATGTAAATAGATTTGGTGGCTCCCACCATCTTTATAGTACAAGCACAGAGCCACATCACCATCTTCATTAGTGGCTACGCCAATATATTCTGGTTTATCACTCATGGATTCAGAATAGTATAAAAATTTTCAAAGGGCAATGAACCTATGACTCATGTTTCAAAAAAGGGGGGTGGGGTAAATCGTAAAACTTTCTGAGTGGTAACGATCTCTGCGAAACCGTGTACTGCGCGATGCTTGTACATCGTCCTTAAATTTAGGGTGGTTGCCAATTTTTTTGGCGTTTAACAGCGTTTTAAATGGCCGCCAAGTACCTTTTGCACTTGGCGGCCTATGTTTAGTTAGTAGCTACTAACTGCACCAGTGGCACACCCCAGCCCCTACTGCTGGGGCTAGTACCACCAGCCAAGCATTTAAGCACTGGGTTTTGCGCTAATGCGCTTTTAATACTGCTACCGCTATTGGCGGCAATAGCATTAACCATAGCCAACGGTACTGGGGCTGGTATTTTGGTTGGCACTGTAGTGTTTAACCAGTTAAGGCTAGTAATAAAGCCTTTTGTTGGTACTACATAGTTTTTATGCGTGGCTTGCCAATATTGCGCTGGTAAACCACCATTAACCATAACCCAAAGCATTTGGCCAAAATGCCCCACGTTGCCATTGGCTGGTTGCATATTACGCAAAAAGTTTGCGCCATGCATAAATGCCCCAGCCTTTATAGCTATAGGCAATAACTGCACGTTAATGTTGGCCATGCCACCATTAGCGGTAACAAAAGCATTTAAGGCAGTAGGGCTATAAGCCCCAGCACTGCCTAACTGCGCGGCAGTAAAAACTGCGGCTGGGGTGGTTGCGCTTTGTGGCACTTGCGCTATAGCCTGTTTGGTTTTAACCATTTTAACACCTATTTGGTTAAGTTAATAAGGTGCATTATTGCGCCTTATATATATTATATAGGGTGTATTTACATAAATGTAAACCCCTAGTTGTTAAATAATAGTAAAAAAATTAAAGCTACTATTACGCCTATAATGCTTAACAAAAACATTTTATTTACACCTTTTACTGTTGTTTACATTTTGCACTGTAAACAAATGCGGCTCGGTTGCCACAACAAAATGTTCCCACCGCACGACTTATTTGATCTCATAGCTCACGCATGGGATCTCCTCAATCCACTATTGAAAATGGATGGATCTTCAATCCATCCTATCAATCCATCCGACAATGTTGGGCAGTACAAAAGGCGGCTCGTCGGCCGCCTTTTGCTAGGTGTTAACCGATGTCGTGCCAATGCCAACGGCTTGCGTCGTCGGGCTTGCCACTGAAGTCGGGCTCTTCAAGGTTGGGCTTTTCATCAAGTGCAACCCAACGTGGCCACGGCTGTCTGTCTTCATACTTGTACCACCGCTCGTCTTTACCGTAGTAAAAGATTTCGCAGTCTTGGTTGCCCCAAGTTGGGCAACCGTCGGCTTTAAACAGGTCGTCGTCGGCCTCGTAATTAATGTACACGTTTTGGTAAAAACGTAAGCCCTGTATGAGGACTAACAAGTCGTCACTGCTTACATGCGTAAGGCGCATACAAGTAGTAAAGCTATTATGGTGGTCAACAATGTAAAGCATATCATTTGTTTCCTTCATCATTTTAGTTATGCCAGTATTGGCTATTACAGTATAGCAAATAGGTATTTACATAAATAGTGCTATGAGCTCTATAGATGTCATAAGATTAAAAAGAGCTTGGCTGACGAAGTTGTGTTTGTATATATGATGGTACATATATACATGAATCATCTGTCATCATCTTTGGTCAATCCATCCATCTAAAAAATGGGCGGCCATCGGCCGCCCATCCCTCGGTGTTAAGCTGGTATGACGTAGAGTTCTACGAAGTTGTTACCCCATGTAGATTTGGCAGACGGTGATTGCCCACCATTAAGTGCATCTATCAGGGCATGGTATTTCTT
>VTLG01006941.1_pt1 | contig 29546 bp, 52 predicted proteins | sample 4694571 | NCBI WGS metagenome assembly VTLG01 (sample SAMN12604809, study PRJNA352737) | marine metagenome | biome: ENVO:00000447; feature: ENVO:00000209|ENVO:00000569|ENVO:01000036; material: ENVO:00002151; isolation source: viral sequences binned using virsorter ...
ATGGTTTTGATGTAAGATGTAGAAGTACAGCACCTTTAGTAAGGGATAGGATTAATGCAGTAAATTCAAAGCTGAAAAACGTAAATGGTAAAAACAGCTTGTTTATTGTTAAATTCTGTAAAAATGCAATCAAAAGCATAGAAAGACAGATATACAAGGAAGGTACACATATTCCTGATAAAGATAGTGGATTTGACCACATGAATGATGCTCTAGGTTATCTAGTAGAGTATAATTTTCCGCTTAGAAGGAATTTTGCACCAAGCCAATCTAAAAGGTGGAGTTGATGAACAGGGAAACACTAACTAGCAAACATGAATTGTGGGATAAAAATATATCTAACTGGGAGTTTTATATCCGAAGTTATTTAGGGGGTAATGATTATAAAAATGGTTATTATCTTCATAGATATGTTTTAGAATCACCAGAAGAATATGATGCTAGAATTAGACATACCCCAGTTGATAATCATTGCAAAAACGTAGTTCAAATTTATACAAGTTTTTTATGGAGAGTACCACCAACAAGAGATTATGGTAGTTTAGATGGTGATGAACAACTAACTTCATTTTTAGTTGATGCAGACTTAGATGGTAGAAACTTCAATACTATAATGCGAGAGGTTCAGATGAACGCTAGTATTTATGGTAATTGCTGGGTCATTGTTGATAAACCACAATCAAATGCAAAAACAAGAGCAGAAGAATTAGCACAAGACATTAGACCTTATATTTCAATATATACACCAGAAAATGTTGTTAACTGGAACTATAGACGTTCTCTAAGTGGTAGGTTTTATCTTGATATGTTGATGGTTGTAGAAGATATAAACACCGAAAGAGCAATTATAAAAGTATTCACAGAAGAAACAATTAGCACTTATGAGGTGGAGGATTATCAGGAAGAATACAAAGAAGGTGATGCAAGATTAATTGAAGAAGTACCTAATCCAATAGGCAAGATACCCGCAGTAAATGTTTATAATTTAAGAGGTGCAAAAAGACCTATAGGAATAAGTGATTTAGCAGACGTAGCTTATTTACAGCAATCAATTTATAATGATTATTCTGAAAAAGAGCAGTTAATTAGATTAGCAAATCACCCAAGTTTAGTGAAAACCCCTAATGTTGAAGCTAGTGCGGGTGCGGGTGCAATAATAGAAATACCAGAAGATTTAGAAGCCAGTTTAAAGCCTTATATAATCCAACCTAGCGGTCAAAATCTAGATGGGATAATGAAATGTATTCAAAATAAAGTTGATGCTATTGATAGAATTACCCACATGGGTTCTGTTAGGGCAACAGGAAATCAGATAGCTAGTGGAATAGCCTTACAAACAGAATTTCAATTATTAAACGCTAGATTGTCAGAAAAAGCAGATTATTTAGAAAATGCCGAAGAACAAATATGGGGTTTGTTTGCTATGTGGCAAGATAAACAGTTTGATGGTTCAGTTAATTATCCAGATACATTTGATATTAGAGATTGGGCGAATGATTTACAATACCTACAAATGGCAAAAGCAAGTGGCATAAAATCAGAAACATTTAACAAAGAATTAGATAAACAAATAGCACAAGCTGTAATTGATGATTCAGAAATGATTACTGCTATTAATGAAGAAATAGATAGTACAAGGGCAGTAATGGGTCAATTTACAACCACCGAAGTAGAAGGGCAAACAGTTGGCGAGGAAGAAGAAGCGTAGATTAGTTCCTAAAGACAAACAAACAGGTATTCCAAAAAAATATCTATCTGGTCTAAAAGGTGCAAAAAGAAATGCTAGAGCAAACTTATTGAAGCGTATAAGTGCATTGTATAGGTCTGGTGCAAAAATACCATTGGCATTATTAAAGCGAAGGAACAGGGCATAATGGCAGTAAGAAGAAAACCTTTATCAGCTAGAGTTGTTTCAACACTAAAAACAAAAGCAAAAAAATCTAAATTATTCAATATAACAGATTTGAAGCGTAGTTATCGTAAAGGTCAAGGTGCATATTTATCTGCGGGTTCAAGACCTAGAACCCCAATGTCAGCATGGGCTATGGCTAGAGTGAACAAATTAATAAAATTAGGTGCAAGGGCAACATTTGACAAAGAAATAATCCGAACTGCACAAAAGAGAAACAGAAAAAAGAAATGATTATATGGACAAAGAAAAAACTAAATTTTGTATTAGGTGCAATGTCGCACTTAAAAAAACCGAGTTGAAAGATGTTTATAAATGTATTGCTTGTGGAATGATAACAAACGAAAGATTAGATGATAGGCAATCCTGGCAAAAACCTAGTAAAAACAAGGGCTTAGATGGCTAAATATAGAGGAAAAGATGTAAAACTTAATAAACCTTTTAGGCTATCTACAGCAGAATCTAAAAGAAAAAAGTTTGGTGTTTACGTTAAAAACAAAGCTACAGGCAAGGTAAACAAAGTTACTTTTGGTGCTAGAGGTATGTCTATCAAGAAAAGCATACCCGCTAGACAAAAATCATTTTTAGCTAGAATGGGTGGTGTTCTAAAAGAAGTAAAAGGGCAAAAGTCTTTATCACCCGCTTTTTGGTCTATAAGGGCGTGGAAAAAGAACTTTCCATTGTAAAATATGTCCAGAATTTTAGAAAAATTAGCAGATGAACATGAAGAAAGAATAATTAATGTTTTATACAAGCTAGAAGAAGATGTTGTTAAAGAAGTTACAAGAGTAACAAAAGGTCAGTTAGTATCACAAAGACTAGCAATTCAATTACAACCACAAATTAGAAAGTTAGTAGCTGATAATTACCTTAATGAAGCAGATATAATCATCAATGAAGAGTATAATAAGATAGCCAAAGAGGTTTTAAACACATTTGGTGAAATGCCTATTCCTAAGAAGTTTAAAAGCCTTACAGAAGTAGATTTGCAGACAATCAATGCTCTTAAAACACAATCTTTTAGCGGTTTTGAGGATATTGCAGAAAGATTTTCTAAAGTAATTAATGATGAAATTTATCAAAGTACAATAGCGGGTAGACCATTTGAAGATATGGTCAGTAATATAAAATCTCATATCAATGGTGTTTACAAAACGTCAAATACTCGTGAGATAAATGAATTAGTTGATTTTATTAACGAGAATAAGTTTGATAGCACGAAAAAAGCACAAGTAGAAGATGCAGTTAGAAAGTTACACACACAATATGCTTCCGATAGGGCAGGAAACAATCTTAGACGTTATGCAAGTCAAATAGCACATGATTCAGTAATGCAGTTTCATGGTCAGTTTACAGTAGCGAAAGCAAAAGAAGCGGGATTAACACATTTTACTTATACAGGAACATTAGTTCGAGATAGTAGACCATTTTGTCAGAATATGCTTAATAAGACACTCACAGAAGAACAAATAAGAGATATGTGGAACAATAGAGCATGGCAAGGAAAGAGTACAGGAGACCCTTTTATTGTTAGGGGTGGTTATAGGTGTAGACATACTTGGATACCCACAGACCCCTCATGGAGTGAAGAAACAGTAGATGAATTGCCAACAGAAGAAGAAGCATTTGATGAAACACTAAATGTAGTAAATTCTAGTTCTTTAACTAATAAAATAAAACTTGATGATATAAAGCCAGTTTCTATTGGTTTTTTGACTAATAAATTAAATAAACAATTTAAAGAAAATGCTAAAGATGAAAGATACCCAAGAGATGGAAATGGTAAAGAAGTTTTAAAATATAACGAAAGTCTTGAACGTAGAAGAAACAATGAGCCTATTGTTGTTGCTGAATTTAAAGACAGTTCTGGACAAAAAAGAGATTTTAAATGGTCTGAAAAAGATTATGGAGTTGTAGAAGCATTAATGCAAGAACTTGATGAATTAGCTATAAAATATGATGTTCCAAAATTAAGGGGTATTAATGCTGAAAAAGGTCATATAGCATCTATGGGTGATGGTGTTTTAAATTTAAATGTAAGATTTAACATTTTAGAAAGAACTGGAACAGAGGTTACAAAATGGAAAAAGGGAGATAGTCTTTTTGATAGACCATTTACAGCAGATTCATTCTTTGAAGATAAATTAGATAAAATAAGAGCTACTTTTTATCATGAGTTCGGGCATCATATTCATCAACAAAAATTTGTGAAAAATGCGGGTGATTATTATTTGCCACCAGTTGAAACAGAACTAAAGAAATTAAGAAGATTTAGAGGAGGTAGTTCCACTAGATATGCTGAACAAAATAAATATGAATGGTTTGCGGAAAATTTTAGTTTATACGAAACAGGCAAAACAGAGTTAGTAGACCCTAATTTTTTAAAATTCTTAGAGGAAAAAGTGTTATGAGCAAGTTATTTGATGAAGCAAGTGAAATATTAGGATTAGAAAGAGATTTAACTTTACAAGATTATAAGAGATTTAAAGAAATTGAAAAAAATATAACAGAAAATGAAGAACGTAATTTTGCTTGGTTGCTTGAGGGGTTATCTTTAAGATTGCCAGAAATAGCACAAAAAGAGGGTAATTATGATTGGGTTGAGCCAGATAATTAAGACTTCTAGCATTTTTTAAATAAATTTGTTATAAAGATACTACCAATATGGAGGTTTAAATGGAAGAAAATCAAGTAGAACAAACTACTGAAACAAAAGAAGAAGTACCACAGGTACAAGAAACACCAACACAGACATTTACCCAAGATGAAGTTAATAATATTGTTGAAAGACGATTAGCCAAAGAAAGGGGTTCAATGTATAAAAAATTAGGTGTTGATGATTTAGATATAGCTGTAACTGCTGTAAAGACACAGAAAGAAGCAGAAGAAAAACAACGTATTCAAAAGGGTGAGTTTGAAGAAATACTGAAAACCAGAACCCAAGAACATCAAAAAGAAAAGTCAGAATTAGAAAATCAATTAAAAGATATTAAGATAAATAAGTCCTTATTATCGTCAGCATCAAAGAATAAAGCTATAAATCCAGACCAAGTTGTTGAACTTTTAAAGGGTAATATAAAGCTAAATGAAACAGGAAATGTAGAAATACTTGATAAAAACGGAATTGCAAGATACAATAAATTGGGTGAACTTTTAACTACAGATGAATTAGTACAAGAGTTCTTAACACAAAACCCTCACTTTGTTAGTGCTACCCCTAGTGGTTCTGGCTCGGTGTCAAATGTGGATAGGCAAGAACTCAATAAGCCTTTTAATTTGAGTGATTTAGACATGAATAATCCAAAAGACAAAGAAGCCTATAGACAATATAGGAAAGAAAAATTATCTAAACCTTTTGTGATTAATTCTAAATTATAATCTGTTTTGTTAAAAGGAGAAAATTAAATGGCAGACGAAACAACCAGTTCGACCATTTCGGAACTATATACCGAGATAGTTGCAGAAGCTATGTTCACAGCTAGTGAGCAATCAATAATGAAGGGTTTAGTCAGAAACTACACTATTGCGGGTGGTGGAAAATCAGTAGAAGTTCCGATTTATCCAACAGTTTCAGCGAGTGCAGTTAGTGAAGCATCAGACCTATCTAATACAGCGATAAATCCAAGTTCAGTTACTATCACAGCATCAGAAGTTGGTATTATGACAACATTAACTGATTTAGCTAGAAATTCAGCATCAAGGAATGTTGCTCAAGACATTGGGCGAGTTTTTGGTGAAGCTATAGCTAGAAAGATTGATTTAGACCTAACAGCTTTATTTGATGGGTTTTCAACAGCAGTTGGCGGTGCAAGTGCAGTATTATCAGCAGATACAGTTGCACAAGCACACGCTAATTTAAGAAATAGTTCAGTACCAATGAATGACTTAGCTTTAGTTATTCACCCAATGGTAGCACATGACCTTAAAAGAGGTATGACTAACACCTATGCGGGTTTAGATACTGATATTTCTAATGAAGCATTACGTTCTGGATTCATAGGAACTTTATTTGGTGTACCAGTATTTGAAACTGCTAATATGGCTAATACAGGCACAGCGGGTGATTATAAGGGTGCTATGTTCCACAGAGATGCTTTAGGATTAGCAATGATGCAAGACCTCAAGATTGAGGTTCAAAGAGATGCTAGTTTAAGAGCAGATGAAATTGTAGCAACAGCAGTATATGGTGTTGGCGAACTACAAGATAGCTATGGAATTGAAATCGTAGCAGATTCATCAATCCAGTAATCAACACAACTATGGGGTGGGAAACCACCCCTTTAACTATAGGATTATTTATGGAAACTATTAAATTAGAACGAAATGGTAAGGTTATTGAAAGAACAAAAGCTGATTATGATATGAATAAGTCAGCTTATGACATAAGAGGTTTTAAAGAATATACTGAAAAGCCTAAAACTGAACCAAAGCCAAAAGCAGAAAAACCTAAAGAAGAACCCAAAAAAGATAGTGAGTGGGAAAAAGAAGAACCTAAGAAAACAGAAACAAAAAAGGCTGAATAATGTCCTCAACAGTTTTTAGTGTTCAAAATACACATTTACAAAAGATACAGCCAGATATTCTAGGTTTTGGTATTACAACTTTTGTAGACCAAATTCAATTTTCAGAAAATGATGTTCTAAGGCGTATTCGTGAAGAATGGTGGGAAAGATACAGGCATCAAGTAAGATATAAGGATATTACCAAAATAACATCTGTTGAAATGACAAATAGTAAACTTACACCTTCACAATGGGAATTATCTGTAGTTTATTTAGCGTTATGGAAATACATCTATCCCCAACTCACAAAATGGCGCGACCCAGATACAGGCGAAGGCAAAGATACATTTCAAGTTCAGATAGATTTCTATAGGGAAAGATATGAAGAAGAATTTCAAGCTATTCTAAGAGATGGGGTGGAATATGACGAAGATGGTGGAGGTACAGTTAGCGATTCCGAGAAAGAACCAATACATTTTTTAAGGTTAGTCAGATAATGGCAGTAGATGTCAAAGTTAACGTAAATTCTATTGAAATAACTAATTTTTTAAAAAAATTATCTAGTAAACAAAAGTCAGTCATAGATAAAGGTCTTAAAAGAGTATCTAATATGGCTATCCTTATGATTACAAAGCGTACACAGGCGGGTAAACTACCAGATGGTGGTAAAATGCGAGGATATGCAAAAGGTACTATCAAAAGCCGAAAAAAGCGGGGTAGACAAACAGGTTTTGTAGACCTTACCGACACAGGTAAGATGTTTAGAAGTTTAGATTTTAGAACAGGCAGTTTAAAAAGCACATTATTGTTTACAAATATGGAAAGAGCAAAAATTGCAAGTTATCACGATTCATTAGGTGTTGGGAAAAGTAAAATTACTAGACCATTTTTTTCAATAGGTGATAAAGAAGAAGATAAATTAAGAGCAGAATTTGCAAAATTTTATTTTAAAGAAATGAGAATATGAGCAAAAGAGAAAACATAGCAAGTGATATAATTACTAAACTTGATGCTGTTACAAGTCCTATTGAGTTTAAAAAAATCACTCGTGAGCCTTTTGAAGTTGAAGAATTAAGTGATGCACAATTTCCCGCTTTATTTGTGCAATCTGGTGATGAAACAAGGGAAGTTGGAAGCATAGGCGATACAGGTTCAGGGTCTTACAGGGGTGCAATAGATTTTTTAATAGTTGCTTTTGGTAAAGGTACAACATCAAATATAGATACTGTTAGAAATCAAATTATAGAAGTTGTTGAAGAAACTTTAGATAATGATATAACTAGAAATGGTAATGCTATAGATACTCAAATAGTCGAAGCATCAACAGACGAGGGTACAATATTTCCTTATGGCGGTGTAAGAATAACAGCAAGGATTATTTATGAATTTACTAGAGGGAGTGCATAATGGCTAAAAATGTTACTATGAAAAAAGGCGAAACCATTGTAAAATGTTCAGAATACCATATAGAACATTTTGAAAAAAATGGTTTTAAAATGGTTAATGAAAAATCAGTTTCTAAAAAAACTGAAAAACCCAAAGAAGAAAAGGAGGCTTAAATGGCTACACATCATGGGAAAGAAGGAGTTGTTACTATTGGTGGCACTACACTAGGAAATGCAACAGGTTTTACAGTAGATACAACACATGACGTTGTTGAAGATACAGCATTAGGAAGTTCAATGAAATCATTTTTAGTTGGTAGGGGTACATATACAGCTAGTATTGATATGAATTTTGATGAAACAGATAGTGGACAAACAACTATGGTTCAAGGTGCAGAATTGACTTTTGCATTTTTACCAGAAGGCAATGAATCTGGAGATAGAAAATTTTCTGGAACTGGTATTGTTACTGGTATGTCTGTTGGTGTTCCATTAGATGGTGTTATTACTAGAACTGTTTCAATACAAGGCACAGGCGGTCTTACAATAGGCACAGTATAGTTTTATGTCAGAACAAAAAATTGATTACTTTGATGGTATTCGTGAACATTTTAGTCAGCTTGACACACAAATAATTGAAGTTCCTGAATGGGGTTTAGTAGGCGATAAAGCTATTTACACCAAACCTTTTAATATGCTTGAAAAACAAAAGATTTTCAAAGGTGCTACAAATACAGATTTGTTAGTTCTTATTGATGTCATTATTGAAAAAGCATTAACAAAAGATGGTGAGAAAATGTTTAATGCTACCCATGTTTTAGCCTTCAAAACAAAAGCTGATACAAATGTAATTGCAGATGTTGCAACTAAAATTATGGGTACTGCTACTTCTGATATAGAAGATAATAAAAAAAACTAAAGAATAATGTTGAATTACACAATATATTTGGTTTAGCAGAAAAACTTCATAAGTCAGTTTCCGAAATCTTGCAAATGTCTGTTGAGGAGTTTAATATGTGGTTAGCATACTTTCAAATTCAACATGAGGAAAATGAAAGACAAGCTAGAATAGCAAAGGCAAGATAGTGGCAACAAAAAATGTAAATATAGACATTGTAGCAAAAGACAAAACCCGCCAAGCTATGAGGTCTGCAACCGCAAGTGTAAATAAATTAAAAGATTCAGTTTTTAATTTAAGAAATGCTTTAGTTGGTTTAGGTGCAGGATTAGTTGTTAAAAGTTTTATTGATACAGGTCGTGAAGTTGAAAGATTAAGGGTAAGGTTTAAATTTCTTTTTGACGAAGCGGGTGAAGGTGAAAAAGCATTTAAAGGACTTATTAAGTTCGCTAGTCAAGTTCCATTTAGTTTAGAAGAAATACAAAGAGGTTCAGCCAATCTAGCGGTTGTGTCAAAAGATGCAGAAGAACTTAATAGATTACTAAAAATTACTGGAGATATAGCAAGTGCTTCTGGTTTAGACTTTCAAACTACAGCAGAACAAATACAAAGAACATTTTCTGGCGGTATAAATTCAGCAGATTTATTTAGAGAAAGAGGAGTAAAAGCACTATTAGGATTCCAAGCGGGAGTTCAAATAAGTGCAGAAGAATCAAGAAATCACATTTTGACAGCATTTGATGAAGGCACATTATCGGTTGTTGGTGCTAGTGAAACAATGGCAAAAACATTTGATGGTACGCTTTCAATGATAGGTGATAAATTCAATCTATTTAAAATGGCGGTAATGGACTCAGCACCTTTTGATTTTCTAAAATCTGGTGCAATGCTAATAGAGCAAGAACTTTCAAAAAACTTTGGTAGTATAGAAAAGGCGGGTGAAGAACTTGGAGTTGCCATTGTTGATGCTATGAAAAGTGCTTTAAGGTTCGGAGCAAGAGCATTAGATTTCTTTACACCATTTTTTCAATTTATCAAAAAATCAGTAGGTAATTTAATAGAATTTGCACAGAGCATACCTGCACCATTTGATACAATAGGTGTATTAGGTTTCTTATTGTTGGGTGCAAAAGGTAAAGGTTTAATACTAATACTTGGTGGATTTATTGATACTATAAGGCAAGGTATTGCTGAAATAATGAGTGGCATTGTTAAATTACAAGAATTTACAAACAAATTTAAAATTACATCTTTCTTACAATCCGAAGAAGATATCAAAAAAGAAAAACAATCAATAGAGGATATGAAATTAACCATTGAAAAACTTAGAACACCATTATCCGAAGTTGATGAAAAGTTTGGTGAAATTGTTGATAAAAAACCATTTAAGGTACTTAGTGAAGATTCAAGTATATTTTTTAAAAAAACTACTAAAAATGCAGATGCTTTAGAAGAATTTATAAAAAAACAAGAAAAAATGATAAAGAAAAGTAAAGAAATAGTACAATCTGGCAAAAATGGTATGTCTGGTCTAACAGGCTCAGAAATGGGAATAAAAGGGCAAGATGTTTTAGGCACAGGTATGACAGGTTCAGAACTATTAGGCGGTGCAAGTCCTCAAATAGTAGCCTTACAAGATATGGCAGATATAGAATTAGCTATTGCACAACAAACAGCAGATAAAAAGCTAGGCATTTTACAAAGTTTCAATAAAGGTTTTATGGATTCATTAGAAAGTCAAAAAAGTGCTTTTACACAAATAGAAGATATTGGAAGGCAAAGTTTTGGAAAACTGAAAACAACACTTACAGATTTTGTAATGACAGGAAAACTTAATTTTGCAGATTTAGGTAAATTTGTCATAAGAAGTTTTGTAGAAATGTTGGTTGGTGAAGCTGTAAAAATGGCATTTGGTAAATCAATGGCTATGTTCAAAGCAGATGCAATAAAAAAAGCTATGATAAGTCTATATGAAGGTGCTATGAAAACTTTTGCATCAATACCATTTCCATTAAATATATTGGCTGTAGGTGGTGCTTTAGCTTTTGGTGCATCATTAATAAGTAAAATAAAAGGTTTTGAAAAAGGTGGTAGACCTCCAGTAGGACAACCAAGTATTGTTGGTGAAAAGGGTGCAGAATTATTTGTGCCAGACCAAGCGGGCACAATAGTTCCAAATGATAAACTTGGTATGAGTAAAAACGTAACTGTAAACTTTAATATCAATACTGTTGATGCTAGAGGTTTTAATGAATTACTTGTAAATAGTCGTGGAACAATCGTAAATTTAATAAATAGTGCTATGAATGAAAAGGGTAAAATGGCGATAGTATGAGTGGAGCATTACCAAAAACTAATTTTACAGCTATTAACCTTAAAAGCAATCAAAAGACTTTGCTAAGTGAAACAGATAGTGGCAAGACTTTTAGAAGGCAAGTACAAGGGCAAAGATTTAGTTTTACTGTAGCATATCCACCTATGACTAGAGCAGAATTTGCGCCAGTGATGGCATTTATGATGAAGCAAAGAAATAGAAAAGAAAATTTTACTGTTACATTCCCAAGCTTTTTAGATGCACAGGGTAACGAAACTGGAACATTACTAGTAAATGGTTCACATACTGCAACAGACACCACAATAGCTATAGATGGGTTTGCTAGTGATGGTGCGGGTAGGCTCAAAGCGGGTGATTTTATCAAGTTTGCACACGATAAAGTTTATATGGTGGTAGAAGATGCAACTTCATCAAGTAATGCTTCCACAGTTACTATAGAGCCACCATTAAGGGAAGCTTTAACAGATAATAGTTCTGTTACTTATGATTCAGTACCTTTTAATGTTCATTTAACAAGTGATGTCCAAGAGTTTGGAACAGGTCAAAATGATAAAAATGGAAACTTACTTTTTACTTATGAGTTTGATGTAATAGAGGCATTATAATGTGTAGGTTATTGATTTTACTACATAAATTTCCAGGATAGAGCATGGCAAGAGGTTTATCAAGTGCAGTTAAAACAGAACTAGCTACTGGAAATATAGACCCAGTTTTATTACTTGATTTGGGATTTTCAACAAGGGTTTATCTTACAAATGCAAGTTTTGATATAACATCAAGCGTTTCTGGAACATCAAGAACATATCTATCAAATGGACATTTAAAAGGTATCACAGGGGTAAGTGAAACTAACCAACCTTCAAAAAATACCTTAGTTGTTAGTTTATCTGGTGTAGACCAAACATATATTTCTATTGTCCTCAATGAAAATATTATAAATTCTGATGTATTTATTTATAGAGGATATTTAGATGCAAACCTTGCATTAATATCAGACCCATTTTTATTATTTTATGGAACTATAGATGAATATAAAATCTCTGATGATACAAACACAGCAAGATTAAATCTTACAGTAACTTCACATTGGGGAAACTTTAGTAAGACAAGCGGAAGAACAACTACAGATAATTCACAAAAAAGATTTTTTCCAAATGATAAAGGTATGACATTTTCTGCACTTACTGTTAGAGATATAAGGTGGGGTAGAGAATGACAAGTGTTCATTTATTTCAAGCAGAAAAAAAAGATTTTGAGGATGTTTATGATTTATTGATTGAGTTCAAACATGATGAATTAGAACATTTAGATTTACCAAAAGTTGATAAACAAAAATTAACTACATTTATTAATACAATTTTGCAAAAGGGTAAAATTATAATTTTAAAAGATTTAGATAAAAATATATTTATAGGTTGTTGTATATTTCACAAAGCAGAATATTGGTTCAGCAAAGAAATGTTTATGAATATTCAAGTGATTTATATTAAAAAGAATTTTAGAAATTTTAAGTTAGTTAAAACAATAATTGATAGTGTTAAAAAAATAGCAAATGGTTTACCAATAGTTCTTAGTATAACAACTGGTTTAAAAATAGACCCAGTTTTTGAAAAATTAGGATTTGAAGATATGGGTAGTAACTGGAGATTAAAATAAATGTGTGGGTTTATTGGCGATATTATTGATAGCATTGTCGATATTGTTGAAGATGTCGTTGATATAGTTGTTGATATTGTTGAAGATGTTATTGGGTGGCTAGTACCACAACCAGATATTCCAGATTTCGGTGAACTTTATGCAGAACAACAAGCAAAAGGTATTTTAGTAAATAAATTTACAGCAAATGCACATATACCAATAATTTATGGAACAAGAAAAGTTGGTGGTAATGTTGTTTTTTTAGAAACATCTGGAACAGATAATGAATTTTTATATATGGCAGTTGTTTTGAGTGAAGGTGAAATTGATGATATTGAATCAATACACATAAATGATAATCAAGTAGTATTTTCTACTGACTTAGCTGATAATGTCCAATCTATTGTTGATGCAACTGATACAAATTTTAGAGGGCAAATTGAAGGTGGTGGAACAGAAAGTTTGATAACTGTTGAGCCACATTTAGGTTCAGATACACAATCTGCATCAAGCCTATTATCACAATTAAGCAACTGGGGAAGTGAATATAAATTAAGTGGCTTGGCATATTTAGCATTTAAATTTACTTGGAATCCAGACAAATTTGGTTCTTTGCCTACAGTACAAGCAGTTGTAAAAGGTCGCAAAGTTTATAATCCAGATTTAGATGGTACAGTAACAGGTGGTAGTGGTTCACATAGGAAAGATACAAGTTCTACTTGGGCGTTTTCAGATAGTCCTATTTTACAATTATTAGATTATTTAAGAAACGATAGGTTTGGAATGGGAATACCAGATAGCTATTTTGATAGTAATTTTGCAGATTGGCAAACAGCCAAAGCAGTATGCGACACACAAGTAACCCCATTTACAGGTGCAAGTCAAATACGTTTAATGGATAGCAATACTGTTGTAGATACTTCTGTCAAAGCCATTGATAATGTCAGAAACTTTGTAAGAGGTTCAAGGTCATATTTGAATTTTACAGGTGGTATATATAATATATTAGTTGAAACAACAGGTTCGGCATCAATCACACTTACAGAAGATAATATTATTGGTGGTATATCAGTTCAAAGTAAAAATAAAAATTCAAGATATAATAGAGTGATAGTCAATTTTATTAATCCAGATAAAAACTTCCAATCAGATACAGCACAGTTTCCACCAGTAGATGAAACTGGATTAGACTCTGCAGACCAACATGAAACAATGAAAACAGAAGATGGTGGATTATTACTAGAAGGAAGATTTGATTTTTCAATGTTAACTAGTCCATTTCAAGCTCAAGAAATGGCAGAAATAATTTTAAGAAGGTCAAGAAGTAGTTTAGATATTTCTTTAAAAGCTGATGGAACAGCACTTGAATTATCTATAGGCGATATTGTAAATGTTACTCATGCAACACCTAGTTTTTCTGCAAAACCATTCAGAGTACAAGGAATGACAATAAATGCAGACCATTCAGTAAGTTTACAATGTTCTGAACATCAAGATAGTTTTTACACTTTTGGAACACAAGTTGCACTTCCAGAAATACCAGATACAAATTTACCAAACCCATTTAATGTTCAAGCACCAGTTGTAAGTGCAACAGATGAACTTAGAGCAAGAAATGAAGAGGCGATTTCTGTATTATTAGTAAATGTATCTGCAACAGACCAATTTATTACAGACTTTGAAGTACAAGCAAAAAAATCAACAGATTCAGTTTTTATTAATTTAGGTCGTGGAAGTTCTGCACAATTTGAATTAGTCAACGTAGAAGATAATGTTGTTTACGACATTAGAGCAAGGTCAGTAAGTTCAGTTTCCCGCTCAAGTTTTACTAGCATAACACACCAAGTTGTCGGAAAAACAGCACCACCAGAAGATGTTACTAACTTTAGTGTGAATATTATTAATACAGAAGCACATTTAAGTTGGACACCAGTAACAGACCTTGACCTATCACATTATAGAATAAGACACGCTAAAGAAACAAGCGGAGCAACTTATGCTAATTCAATAGACATAGCTGATAAAGTATCAAGACCCGCAAATACTGTTATAGTACCCGCAATGACTGGTACATATTTTATAAAGGCAGTTGATAAAGTGGGTAACAGTTCAGAAAATGCAGTTAGTAAAGTTGCAATAATAGAGAATATAAAAGGTTTAAATGTAGTTACTACATCTACACAAAGTCCTAGTTTTTCAGGAACTAAAACAAACATGGTTATTGTGGATGACAAACTTCAATTAGGAACAGCAAATCTTTTTGATAGTGTTGCAGGGAACTTTGATGATGCAAGCGGTTTGTTTGATGGTGGAGATGGAAATGTAGCAAGTTCGGGAAGTTATGAATTTGATTCTCCAGTTGATTTAGGAGCAGTTTATACAAGCAGAGTTACAGCAAATATAAATGTTGCAAGAGTTAGTTTTGTTAATTTATTTGATGATGCAAGTGGAAATTTTGATGAACGTTCTGGTTTATTTGATGGCGACCCACAAGAATTTGATGATACAAATACTGAATTATTAGTTGCAACAACTGAGGACAATCCAAGTTCGGGTTCACCAACATATACAGATTTTAGAAAGTTTTTTGTTGGAGATTATAAAGCAAGAGCATTTAAATTTAAGGTGCAAATGACAAGTACAAAAGGTACAGCAGTTCAACAAGTTTCCGCATTATCGGTAACAGTCGATATGCCTGATAGAGTTCATTCCGAAACAGATGTAGAAAGTGGAACAGATGCCTCAGGCAAAGCAATTACATATACCCCCGCTTTTAAATCGGTTCAGGGAATAGGAATTTCTGCTTCTAACTTGGCTAGTGGTGATTACTATGTTATAACTAATAAAAGTGCAACTGGGTTCACAATAGAATTTTTTAATAGTTCAAATGCAACAATAAACAGAACCTTTGATTATGTGGCTAAAGGTTTTGGGGAGTTGGCAAGTTAGGAGTTAAATATGTCGCAAAATGATTTAGTCATAGCAAATCAAGGTTTTGCTTCTTTTAGAACAGATTTAAACAGTGCCTTACAGGCATTAGGTTCAACAAATAGTGGTACTTCTGCACCTTCAACAACTTATGCAAATCAGTTATGGTATGATACAACTAATAATATTTTAAAAATAAGAAATGAAGATAATGATGCTTTTATTTCTCTTTTTACTTTAGACCAATCAAATGACAATATTGAAAGTTTGACAGTTAATGGTGTTATTACTGGAGAAACATTAGAAGCAACTGGAGATACATCTGCGGGAGATAATTCAGCTATAGGTTACACAAGTGCCGAAGGTTTAATTCTTACAGGTCAGGGTTCAACTTCCGATGTAACCATTAAAAATGATGCAGACCAAACAGTATTAAGCATACCAACAGGAACACAAACTGTTCAAATTGATGGAACAACAACAAGTGATTTTTTAGTTGTAAAGACAACAGAAGCGGGTTCTGGTTCTGCACCTGATATTGTTTTTGCAAGAGATTCTTCTTCACCCGCTGATAATGATTTTTTAGGAAAAATTGTTTTTCGAGGTAAAAATGACGCTTCACAAGATGTAGAATATGCTCAAATAGTATCTCAACTAATAGATGCTTCAGATGGCTCAGAAGATGGGAAACTATATTTACAAACAAAAGTTAATGGTTCTGATACAAATGTTGCTGTTATAGATTCAAGTGGACTAACATTAACTGGGAATTTAGTCCATAGTGGTGATTTAACATTAGATGTTACAGGCACTATTAATCTTAATGCAGATAGTGGTAGTGTTAATCTTGCAGATGCTAGTACCACTTATGCTGAACTGGTTAATTCATCTAATGATTTTATTGTTAAATCTTCCCAAAATGGTGCAGACATAATATTTAAAGGTGTTCAAAGTTCTTCTTTAATAGAAGCTATGAGAATAGATATGTCAGCGGGTGGTAAACTTCAAATGGGAGCGCAAAATGAAGGGTTTCTTTCTGTTACCCATAATAATCAATCAGATGTTTTAATGCTTTTAAGAGATACATCAGGTAGTGGTGGAACTGCTATTAGATTTAGAGTTGGTACAAGTGAAGTTGGCACAATAGCAAATTCAAGTTCAGGAACAGCTTATAATACTTCTTCTGATTACAGATTAAAAGAATCAATTAATTATGATTTTGATGCAACAAGTAGATTAAAACAACTTAAACCATGTAGATTTAATTTTAAAATAGATAAAGACAAAACAGTAGATGGCTTTCTGGCACATGAAGTTTCAAGCATTGTGCCAGAAGCAATTACTGGCGAAAAAGATGGTACTCAAGATATTGGTATAATTAAAGATAAAGATGGAAATACTATTGAAGAAGATATTTTAGAAATAGTACATATTGAAGGCAAAAAAACAATTACAGATAGTGAAGGTGTAGAAAAAGATGGAAGATTTCCAAAAGATTCAACATGGACAAAAACGCAAACAGAAGAAGTTTATCAAGGTATAGACCAAAGCAAACTTGTGCCTTTATTAGTTAAAACCATACAAGAACTTGAAGCGAGAATAACAGTATTAGAAAGCAAATGAAAAAAACAAACATTATAAATATTGATGGTAAACAATTTTCAAGAGATGATTGTAATGAAACCCAAAATCAATTAATTGAACAAATTTCTTTGTGTCAGTTTGAAATTAATAACATAACAAATCTTATAAAAAAAATTGATATTTATAAAAAAGCTAAAATTTTATATAAAAAAGAACTTTTAGAGTCTTTGGAAAAATCTTAAAAATTGTAAGGTCATTATTATGAAAAGTTTAGTTCAACATTTATTATTTTTGAAAGATGAAATAGAGTGCCTTAAAAAACAAACTGGTGGAAGTGGGAAAGGCAGTATTTTTACAGCTATCAATGTTTTAGAAAGAAGGGTTGAAGAAATTTCAGAGGAAATTGAAAAAAATGTCTAAGCCAACAATACAAAGTATAAATCTTAAATTAGAAAAACATATTGCGGTAAGTGATGAAAGATTTATAGAATTATTAAGTAGGGTTAAAAGATTAGAGCATATAATGATAGGCACATCTGGAACAGCAATAGTGATGCTTATAGGCTTATTAGTGAGGTAAAATTTGGTAGTTGCAGAAATTCTTACTGGTATTAGCCTAGTTAGACAATCAGTAGAGTTTATCAAAAGCAACATCAGTACAGCAAAAGATATAAAAGATATAGCCAAGCAGATTGATGGGTTCTTCGAGGGCGAGGAACACATGAATAAGAAGCAAGGCAAGGGCATGGGGATTGCTCAACAGTTTGGCATAGAATCAACAGCATCAGATTTTATAGATAGAAAACTTTTAGAAGAACAGCGATACGAATTGAAGCTTTTAATTGATAATCGCTTTGGTCATGGCACATGGAATCAAATACTTTCTGAAAGAGCCGAAAAAATAAAACAAGCAAAAGAGGCACAAAAACAAGCTAAATTACAAGCTAAAAAACAAAGGGAAGAAGTTTATGAAGCAATGAAATGGGTAGCATTTACATTGTTAGGTATAGGTGTTTTTGTATTGGTGTTTATGATGGGTTTAAAAGCTTTTGCATCAGAATTAGCTTATGAATACAAACCTAGAGATTACACAAAAAAGCAAAAAATCTGGCAAGGTCAAATACAAGAAAAAAAATATACGACTTGTAGATTAAAAAAAAGAATTACATCAAAATATACAAATAAAAAAGCGTGTATTTATGAGGGAGGTAATAAAACTTTTACAATGATGATTGAAACTTGGTGTCCTAGAAAATATAAATGTGTATATGACCCAAATGGAACAGAACCAGATATTGATAAAGTTATGGATAGTCTAAGGAGTATTAAAGATTGATAACCGCATTTTTGTTATATTGTGCTATGCAACCAAAAGAAATAAATGTTGCTAAAATTTATTTTCGTTCCATTGTGGATTGCACATATTATTCAGAAAAATTAAGCGGTCAGCAATTTATGTCAGAAGATGGAACTCAAACTTATGAATGTGTTTGTAAATTAGTTCCAAGTGTTAACCCAGACAAAGTAAAGGTTTATTGATGGAAAAAAAATTAGATACAAAAAAAATGTATGAAAAACCAGTAAAACTAAAAATAGATGAAAATAGTTTTGAATTATCTTTGAGAATATTAAGTAATGAATTTGTTGCAATAAAGATTGGTTCTACAAATTTTTCTGGTAAACTAATAGCGGGTGGTATTTTATTATTATTTTTTACCCTAATTTTATTAGAAGGTTTTGGATTAAATGAGTTATTGATACAATGAATGTAGAAACTTTTTTAAAATGGAAAATATTACCAAGATTAATGATGCTTGTAAGCACTATAATGTCTTGGAGATGTGCAGAATGGTTTATGGCACTAGATGACCCCACAGCATCACAATCAGCGTTTGTATCGGTTGTTATGGGGGTTATGACAGGTATATTTGGTATTTGGATAGGTCAAGAACATAAGGTGGAAAAATGAATCTAAATAAATTGCAAAAACAAATAATGTTTGAAGAAGGTGTAAAGTATGAAATTTACAATGACCATTTAGGCTATAAAACTTTCGGTGTAGGGCATTTAGTAAGAGCTACAGACCCAGAAAACGAAATGGAAGTAGGAACAAAAGTATCTAAAATGAGGGTAGCTGAATGTTTTGAAGCTGATTTATATGTTGCAATAAACGATATGGAAAAGTTTACCGAAGGTATGGAAATAGATGATAATATAAAAGAATGTGTTACTGAAATGGTTTTTCAACTAGGTTTACCCAGACTAAATAAATTTAAAAATTTCAAACAAGCATTATTAGATGGAGATATTGAAACTGCACAGGCTGAAATGAAAGATAGTTTATGGTATAGACAAACAACTAATAGAGCAGAAAGATTAATTGAAAAATTAGGGAAAAGCGTCTAAGTCATTGATTTTAAAGGGTTTTAATCCTGGAGAGAATGTTATAAATGTTTAATTTATTAATAAGTCCAATAGCTGAACTTGCGGGTACATGGCTCAAAGGCAAGGTTGATAAATCAAAAGCAGATAGTGAAGTAAAAGTAGCTAGAGCAAAAGCAGAAGCTAAAGTTTATGAAACAGAAGCTACTTCACAAATGCTAAATGAAAAAAATCTTACCGAACAAATGGGTGATAGCCTTAAAGATGAATTTTGGGTACTGATTTTTGGGGGTATTCTAATTTGTTCATTTATACCCGCAACACAACCATATATAAAAGAAGGTTTTATATTTTTAGACCAACATACCCCAGAATGGTTTTCTAATATGCTTTACATAGTAATAGGTTCATCTTTTGGTTACAGGTTTGGAAAACAAGGATTACAACTAATAAATAAGAGGAAACAATGACAAAATTTTATATGAAGCTATATGACTTCTTCACAAGCATAGCCAATTATTTTTGGAAAAAAGCATTGCAACCGAAAAAAGAAAGGGTTTATCATGGCACTAACACAAAAACAAAAAAAGTTACCAAAAGGACTACAAAAAGCAATTCTAAAAAGTCAAAAAAAAGGTAACAAAAAAAAGAAAGGAAAAAAATAATGCCATATCACACAGGTAAAGGTTCACATTCTAAGGGAATGAAAAAGAAGAAAAAGAACAAAAGAACAAAGATGAAGAAGAAAAAGTAAATGGTTCTCGTAAAATCTATCAAAAAATTCACAGCTAAATTAAATAAAACTCAAAAGAAAGCTATGAATAAACACGCTAGACATCACTCATTGAAACATATTAAGCAAATGGCAAAAGACCTAGAAGATGGAAAAACATTTGGTCAAGCACATACAAGAGCAATGAAGAAAGTGGGAAAATGATTGGTTTTACAACTACAGCTACTATATCCGAACTTATAGATAAAAGACCTATGAGAAGAAGAAGAACTAGAAAGAACAAAATGTCCTATAAGGGCGATTTAAAGGCGGTACAGCGACTTTTGCCTACTAAAAGGATAAAGTACTAGGTGATTTCCTCAACACCTTACAGGAATGTTTTTTTCAATGATTTGTTTGATTTGGTCTAAACATTCAGTTAAACCCCCCTTGACCACAAAGTGAGGTGTACCAAGTGCTTTCGATTGTACCGCCCACAACTTTTGAGAATCAGACAATCTACCTTTTTCATTTTTCAGTTCGATATAAAGAACCCGCCCTTGTGGATATTCAATAATTATATCTGGACAACCAGATTTCAAACCCATTTTTTTCATTTTTGCATGATAGGATATAGACCTTTTACCCTCATTAGGTACATGGAAATGTCTAAAAAAATAGTATTTACCTAGATAATTTAGATATTCATTACAGGCTATTTGAATGTGTGATTCTTTAGTCATAGGGGATAAACCTAAATTTACCCCCTATGTGTATAGTAGAATTGGAGTTCATACTATATTCCTACTTTGAGGACTGGAGGAACATTTTCAATGTATCACAGAAAACCCATATTTTACAATACATTAAAAAAAATAAAAAAAAGTTAACTTATTGTTTGACTTATGAATAAACCTAATTTAATATCTAGGTTAATAATAAAAGAAATGGAGTTCAAAATGACTAAAATTAGAGATGGATATATTTTTCAAGATGGTGAACACTTTATTGTGGAAGCCGAATCTAACAAAGCTGTAGCATTTATTGATAGACTTTGTGGTTGGAAATGGAGAATGTTAACTTGCACATCTGAACAAGATGTTCACATTACAACCGATAAAAATACTATTATTCAATTAATCAAAGAATTGAAAAATGCTTCTTTTAATTTCCATAATTTTTTAGAGGGGATTTACTAATGAATATCGAAATTAATGATTATTTTTCAGAAGTAACAATTAAATATGAAGGCAAAGAATATTGGTTAGAGTTCGGACACAATGATGTTTCTATGTGGTCTTTTACACAGGCGGGTGAAAATGTATGGGAGAGTTCTTTGATAAGAGGAAAATTTGCAGTCAATACTAATAGAACACTAGTTTTAAAGAAATGTATTGATAAATTACTTGAGGGGGTAAACTAATGAAAGTAACTTATCACACAGATAACATGAATAAACTGGTAACAATATGGAACGACTGGACTAAAGCGAACAACTTGCCCAGCATGAGTGCCAGTGAGTTACTTTGGCAAGAAGGGTTAGATGAAAGCCAAAAGAAATTCATCAATGCCTTTATAGAAATTTGGGAATCAATGTCAGCATATAAAACTACTAACTGGGGTGCTTCATGGAATTGGGTTGCTATGCACCAAGACACAGTTATAGATAATTTTCCAACCAAGAAAAAGGCAATGAAGTTTATAGAATTAGAAACACTTTTAGAAAATATGCAGAAGGATTTGCCTAATGATAGATAAACCTACAAGAATTGGAAATACTGAACTCTACATTGTTAGGGTTCAGAATATCAATGTGGCTCAATCTTATAATGTTTTTTGGGAGTATGTAGAAATTCTTAATAAAGCTAAGAAAAAATATAAGAAGCAACTGCAAACAAAAAATAATTATAAACTTGAACTTAAAATTATCAATGAATGTAAAAAAGAACTGCATGATTTGATTTATAACCAAGAAACAAAAAATAGAGGACAAAAAAAATGATTAAATTTATTAAAAACTATGGTGTTTATGTTTTAGAAACACTTTTCCTAGCCATGTTTTTTGGATTTGCTTACTTTTTATTACTAGCATTTACATAAAATATCTTTATAATTTAAAATGAATTGGAGTTCAGAATGAAGAATACAAAACTAATTTTTACTTTACTTACTGTTGCATTTGTTGGGGGGTGTTCAACAATGCCAATAGTTGATAGTAGAGGAAAATCATCTGCAAATATCAAAGGCGATATGAACAGATTCCATGATGATTATTATACTTGTAAAAGCCTTGTAAAAGACCAAACCAATTATGGTTGGGATATTGGGAAAAACATTTATAATAGTCTTAGGTTCAAAGTGTTATGGCTATCTCCCAGACTAGACACCAGAAAAGACTATATCAACAGGTGTTTGGAAGGTCGAGGCTACAACGTAATCAACAAATAAAAGAGGATTAAATGAATATAATAGATAAAATTTATGATAATACTAAAGATGGTGTACCTAACTATTCTTTTGATATGGAAGATGGTAGAAGATTATACTATAGCGGGGTACAAATGAACCCAATGCCAGTTACAGGTGATGCAATAAACTTTACAATTATTGCTACCAAAACATCAGCTAATGGTAATCAATACACAACTATAAAAGATGTAGAGGTAATTAAAAACCCAGATGGACATAATGATGCACCACAGCAACTTTCTAATGTTGTTGAAAATGTTGCACCAACTACACCACAAAATAATTTTAATAATGGTATGAGTAAAAGCGATACCCAAAGACTAGATATATTTGTAACTGGTGTTGTTGGGCGGTCAATGGGTTCTGGACACTTTTCAGTACAAGATATTGAAGAACTTACTAAGAACGCTGTAAGGGCATTTAATGAAAACCTTAAAAAACTATAAGAAACTTTTTGCTGACTTTTGGGGGTATCATGAAAATGATATTCCCGCTTGTTGGTATTGTAATAAGGCACAAGCAGTTGATATTCACCACATAGAAAACAAAAAAATGGGCGGAGTTTCAAAGAATAGATTAAATCGAATAGATAACTTATTTCCATTATGTAGAAAGTGTCATAATGCAGTTCATGCAGATAAATCATTGAATGAACAATTAAAAAGAATATTAACAGCTAGATTTAAAAGTAATAGAGAAGAAAAAATAGAATTTTGGATAAAATGTAAATCACCAGTTAATTTAGTAAAAAAACAAATAGCTAGATTAGATGAAAAATACAAGGAATATGGAATAGATGTCTGATATTTACACAATAGATTTTGAGCCCGCAAAACTATCACATAGGCTAGAAGAATTAGGTTTAGAGTTTGCTGATTTAGATACAGCAGTAGAATTAATGAAAAAAGAAGAAAAGATGATTATAGCTGAATTAACGCTGTATTTTTCTAAAAATGGTGGTTATAAGAATATTACTGAATTAAATGGACATATTTATTCAGACAAAAGATTTAAGGACTTTTTCGATAGATACGAAAGAACCCTTAAAGAAAGGAATCGTGCTAAGATTAGGTATGATTCTTATAAAATCTTTGTTGACAATCTTAGGACTAAAATTGTGAACGAGAGAACTTTAACCAAAAACTTATAGAAAGGAGTTTATAATGGTTATATCACAAGAAAACCAAATACTAAACCATCTCAAAAAACATAAATTTATTACTTCATGGGAAGCTATACAGGAATATAGAATAACTAGATTAAGTGCTAGAATTTATGAACTTAGGGAGAAAGGTTTTAATATCATTACCAAAAATGTTACTGAAAATGGCAAAACTTTCGCTGAATACAGTTTGATTAGTACCACATTGTTGAAGGAGAAAGACTAATGTCAGATAAATTAGTAGAAGATAATGATATTTCAGTTGAGCAAGTAAAAAAACAAGCCATTGTAAAGCATAATAAAGATTTGCTTATAATGACTAAATTAATTTTTGCTATCAACGAATATATTATACATTTTGGAAGAACCAGTAATGTTCATGATGAATGTATGGATTTAAAAACTCAAGTTACTAAAAATAAAGAACATTTAGAACATTGGGTTGATAAAATATGATTGAGCATTTTAAAAAGTTTGATGTTGAGGGAAAGAGTTTACTTCCCTTATCATTTAGTCATCTGAATGAGTTTGCTTTTTATCGTGAAAGATGGGCGTTAAGGCGAATATTTGGGTATGAGTTTCCAACATCTGCATCAGCTATTAGAGGGCAAGTTGTTGAATCTGGCATAAATATGTTTCTCAATGGTTTGCCTATAGAAGAAGCAAAAGAAAAAATGTTATCTGAATATGATGAAAACTGCTCTAGGATAAATGACCCTAAGATAGAAGATGAAAGAAACAATTTAGTGCCATTATTTGAGTTAGGAACTAAAAAGTTTCAAGATTATGCTTATCGGTGGAGATTAATTGATTATCAAAGAAAAGTAGAAGTTGAAATAGATGATATACCTTTTATTGGATATACAGATTTTTATTTTGAGGATAATCATACAAGAGAAGATTTTTTTATTGATTTAAAAACATCTAAAAACTTGCCACAAAAAATAAGTATATCCCATGCTATGCAACAGGCTATTTATCAAAAAGCAACAAATGCCAAGCAAATATTATGGTATCTTAAAACACCAACTAAAACTAAAGGTGCTGAATATATTCCTATGTCATTAGATGATTATGTAGAGCCTTTTAACATATGCAAACATATAATTAAGGTCATGGGTAATTACCTTAAAACAGTAGATACCCCAGATGATGTAAAAAATTCTTTAGTACCAAATCCTGATAATTGGATATGGAAAGAACCTACAGTTCTTGAAGCTAGGAAGGAAGTTTGGGGATATTAACCAAAAAACCCCTTTAGGTTTTTACTTAGAGGGGTTATAATAATCAAAGAAATGGAGTTCGATATGATTATAGATGAAAATTCAAAACCAAGAGAAAAACTAAAAGCGTGGTATTTATTCACAGATTCCTTTGTTTCTGGAACAAGTCATTTAACCAATCTTGAATGTGGCATATATATTAGATTGTTATGTTGGAACTGGAATAAAAGATGTTCTGGAATACCTAGTGATAAAAAAACCTACTATAGAATTGCAAGTTGTCATACTAATGATGAAGAAATAGCTTGTGATAATGTATTAGGAGAATTTTTTGTTTTGTACAATGAGCATTACCAAAATGAAAAGCAACTAGAAGAATATCTTTATATTACTAGGAGAATGGAAGCATCAAGAGAAAATGGTAGACTAGGTGGTAGACCAAAAAAACCTAGTCAAAACCCCCCTACCCCTACCATTACCTTTACCAATTACCCTAAAAAAATAAATAAAATTACTTATTCCCCTCATTTTTTAAAATTTTGGGAAAAGGTAGTTAACAAAGTATCTAAGGGTATAGCTGAAAAGAATTATGTTAAATTAGATGAAGAATGGCTAGAAAAACCAGTAGAATTAGCTACAATGTATAATAAATATTATAATTCTATTGAGGATAAACAATTTGCTAAACAACCGGCTTTCTGGTTATCAGCTAAAAAATATCTAGATGAAAACCCAAAAAAGCAAAGTAATCAAAAAGTAGAACAATTTGATATGAGGTTAAAAGTTTTCAAAGAAGCGATACAAAAGAAAGAAGGTAGTGCATTTGTACACAAATTTGCAAAACAACACTCATATGACGTTGAAAGAGCCATTAAAGAGGGTCATTTTACCAAAGATGAAGCGGTAAAATATTTAGATATGGGGAGTTGGGTATGATTTCAGATGTTTATGTAAAAAGATTATTAAATGAAGAATATAAAAAATGGATATTAGATAAACATTATGCAAAAAGAGCTTGTAGTGTATCTTATGCTTTTGGTTTAATAAAAAATTCTAAAATACTTGGTGTTTGTACTTTTGGACACCCGCCTAATTACAATTACAATAATGGTAGATGTTTATTTGGTAACATTGAAGTTAAAACCCTAGAACTTAATAGACTTGTTACAAATGATTTACCAAAAAATTATTTATCTTTTTTTTTAGGTCAATGTTTTAAATTATTACCCAAACCAATGGCATTAGTTTCTTATGCAGACCCAAATGTAAATCATACTGGTTATATTTATCAAGCTACAAACTGGATATATACTGGAGTAAGCAACCCAAAAAAAAGGTATTATTTTGAAGATGGAACAAGTTTTGATATTAGACGAGGTATTCATACTAAGGGTAAAATAGTTAAAATTGAAGATATGAAGCCAACATTTAGATATATTTATTTGTTGGGAAATAAAAAAGAAAAGAAAAATATGAAAAAAAATCTTAAAGTTTCTTCATATCCATACCCTAAAATGCACAATATTTATTATAAATCAAAAGATTTACAAATGTATTATCAAGAAGATTTATTTGAATATGCTTAGTTTTTTAGATAATGGTTTGACATTAGAGCAACAGGAACACGCAGACAATGTTTACGAAACTTTAATGTCAGACCTAAAAACCATAAATGTTAAGTTATATCAAACACTTAGGGCAAAAGAACTAACAGAAAAAAATGTTATGAAACTTATACATAGCAAAAAAGAGAAAGTTATAGAGAATGAGCAAGGTCAATATCAACTTTTTGAGGAATAAAATGAAAATAAAAAAAGCAAAAGATAGTTATTATGAGATAAAGCAGATATGCAAAGATTTAAAAGAAAATAACTTGAAAAAAAGAGTTAGAGAAGAAGGTAGATTTGAAGATGTACCAAAACATATATCAGATAAAGATGCTATAGGTAGGGTTAGAAGAAAACCATATATGAACTTTTTTCAATCTATAAAATATCATTTTGACCAGACACTATTGACACAACCATCTGGGGTTACAGCTACAAATAAAAACTATGATTGCGCTAACAGTAAATTTATTGACCAAATAGATTAGATGGATTTTACAGGGTACAAACACACACAGGGTATTGTTTACCCCTACTGTATGGCTCTTAAAACAAGCCGAAAATGTATAAAAAGTAAAAATATTGTAGATTTTTAGAAAAATATTAGATAAATCTTAATTACCTAACTAAGGGTAAATAGGAAATGGCAAGACCAAAAAAATATAATATCAAAGAAAATGAAGTTAAAAAATTAGCATCATATGGTTGTAGTAACGTAGAAATAGCAGACTTTTTTGGTTGTGATGAAAGCCTTATTAGAAAGAGTTATTCCGAATTTCTTACAAAAGGTAGAGCAGACATGAAAATCAAACTCAGAAAGTTGCAATGGAAATCAGCAGATAAGGGTAATGTTACTATGCAGATATTTCTAGGTAAGAATATTTTAGGTCAGCAAGATAGATTAGAAACAGCAGAATTAGATGAACCTTTAGTATGGTCTGCTGATTAATGAGAAACTACAAAAAAGAATATAAAACGTATCATTCCAAACCAAAACAAATTAAAAATAGGTCAAGTAGAAATAAAGCAAGACGTATAATGAAAAAAACAAGAGGTTTGAAAGCTATAAAAGGTAAGGACATAGACCACAAAAATAGAAACCCTAGAGATAATAGAATTAAAAATTTAAGAGTTCGTTCTATTAGATTAAATAGAGGTAAAAAATAATGCCATTAACAAACCCACAAAGATTAGAAAATATTAAATTATTTAATGGGGATTGTTTAGATATATTGCCTAAAATAGATAACAGCAGTATTGATTTAATTATTACAAGTCCACCATACGAAGATATTATGGGTGCGGGTTATGGTGCAAAGTCTAAAGATGTTTTGTTTTTAAAATTATATTCTGAATTTTTAGACAAGGTATTTGCCGAGTATAAAAGAATTTTAAAAGATAATGGTCAGGTGTTTTTTAACATTAAAAGCAAGACTTTAAAAAAGAGGTTGATATCGCCACATTGGTTAGAATTTACAGATGGGTTTCAAAGTTTAAACTTTAAATCTTATATTATTTGGAAATATTCAGGTTCATTTGACAGCACAAAAGCTAGGTTTCATTTAGATTATGAAATTATTTATCATTTATCCAAAGGTGATGATATTTATTTAAATGAAAATTGTGGTTTGCATGACCCATTAAGTTCGGTTTGGTATGTGCCACACAATATTTCTAGTAAAGACAGAGTTCACCCAACTCAGATGCCTTTAGCATTAGTAGAAAGAATATTACAGGTTGCTTCTAAAGAGGGAGACACAGTTTTAGACAATTTTATGGGAAGTGGTACAACTGGATTAGCTTGTAAACAAAAATTGTTAAGTTTTATCGGTATTGAAATAAATCCAGACAATTATGCCATAGCTGAAAAAAGAATTAATTATGCCTTTATCTAAACCACAAAAGAATGTAATAAAAGATGATTCAAGATTTAGGGTACTTATTACAGGTCGTAGATTTGGTAAAACATTTGTTGCAATCAATGAAATAGCTAAGTTTGCAAGTATTCCCAATAAAAAAATATGGTATGTTGCACCCAGTTATAGACAAGCAAAAGCTATATGTTGGGGTGTATTAAAAGAAAAGATGATTTATCACAAATGGGTTAAGAGCATAAACCATAGTGATTTGACACTTACACTAAAAAACAATAGCCAGATTACATTAAGGGGAAGCGATAACGAAAGTAGCCTTAGAGGTGTTGGTTTAAACTTTCTCATACTTGATGAATTTCAAGACATAAACAAAACAGCTTGGTATGAAGTGCTTAGACCTACATTATCAGATACAGAAGGTCATGCTTTATTTTGTGGAACACCTAGAGGTTTTGGTAACTGGTCATATGATTTATATAAAATGGGTGAAAACAATAAAGATTGGAAAAGTTTCCAATATACAACCCTAGAAGGCGAACAAGTATCAGAAGATGAAATAGAACAGGCAAAACAAGATTTAGATTTAAGAACATTTCAACAAGAATATGAAGCTACGTTTGTAAATTACTCTGGTATGATTTATTATAATTTCAGTAGAGATAAAAACATAATTGAAAAATATACAAAGGATAGTCCAGTATTACATATTGGTTTAGATTTTAACGTAGACCCTATGAGTGCTGTAGTTTGTATAATAGAAAATGATAGAATTATTGTTATAGATGATATACAAATATATAGCAGTAATACTAATGAAATTTGTGATGAAATAAAAACCAGATACAAGAATAAGCAGATAGTTGTTTATCCAGACCCCAGTGCAAGACAAAGAAAAACATCTGCTGGTGGATTAACTGATTTATCTATATTGAAAAATA
>VTLG01014725.1_pt1 | contig 29542 bp, 34 predicted proteins | sample 4694571 | NCBI WGS metagenome assembly VTLG01 (sample SAMN12604809, study PRJNA352737) | marine metagenome | biome: ENVO:00000447; feature: ENVO:00000209|ENVO:00000569|ENVO:01000036; material: ENVO:00002151; isolation source: viral sequences binned using virsorter ...
AGTGGGCGAGCGAAAAAGAAGTAGTCCACCAAGCTAGTTATCACTTCGTAATAGACAAAGATGGAACTATTACCCAGTACGTACCAGTAAACCAAGCAGCGTGGCACGCAGGGCGTGTAGACGCTACGACAAACCCTTCCGTTGGTGTACCTTGGACTGGCTATCGTGGAGTCAACCCTAATTCACATACTATAGGTATAGGAGCAGAGGGATTCACCGGTAAGAACTGGACACTGGCACAACACAATAGCTGTATAGCAATACTCAAGTGGCTTACTGAACAACACAATATAATTATCCATGAAGAAAATCTAATAGGGCACTGTGATATTAGCCCTATGACACGACCAGATGATCCCGGTGATAATTGGGATAAAGAAATGTTACTCGGTGCAGCAAAAGAAAAGCTCCTGCCTGAACCTATAAAGAAAGGAGATCTTGCATCTTGGACTAATGCTTGGTTGAGCAGCCCATCAACCCCAATCCGCTATGAAGGCGGATATGAGATACATCAAATACAAATTCCTAGGAGGAAGTAATGCCACGAACATTGCATAAAGGTTTGAGAGACTTGATAGTGATTGCAGTATCTGCTGCTCTGATATCCTTAGCTGAGAATGCAGGTGACTTTGGTATACCTGCAACATCTGTACCTATTGTTAGTGCTGGTGCATTAGCTATCTACAGGATGATTAGAGATAAGGCGAGCAATTGAATATAGAATTATTAGATGACAAGTTAGCACAAGCCCAGCGTTTACTGTACGCAGCAGAACAACGAGGAGCTAACGATTCTTTCCCAGAGTTTAAAGTTGTACGAGAATTACTGATGCCAGTACGGTTACAAATGCATCAGGATAGCCTAGCTGCTATGCCTGTTGTAGAAGAAAAACCTGTGGTATCATCTAAACTAGACATAATAAGCCAAGCTGTACAGCAGGGGTACACTGGTGAGTTTTGTGACCAATGCTTTGGTATACGAATGATCAAGACAGGTACATGCAGCACATGTCAGGAATGTGGGGTAACGACAGGCTGCAGTTAGTGAGGCCCCATGGAATTATCTTCAGTCGAGCATCTAACCAATAAGCCATTGCCTTGGAAAGAAACTCTTGTTATCCCTATTGGCGATATACAGCTCCAGCAACAGCGAGATGTAGTTGATCTTGATAGACTCAAAGAAGTTGTAGCGTACGGAGTAAAGAATAATGCGTGGTATATTGGCATGGGTGACTTCATCGATATGGAATCACCGTCGAATCGTAAGAAACTTAGGGAGTCTGGTTTTTACGATAGTGTTGTTGATGCGATTGATGCGAAAGCCGAAGAACTCGAAGAAGAAATCCAGAAAATCCTAAAGCCTACTGTTGGTAGATGGCTTGGTTTGCTAGAAGGACACCATTACCATATACATCAAGACGGTACTACAAGTGACCAAAGGTTTGCATCGTTCCTTAAGGCTCCGTTCTTAGGTACGTGTGCCTATATCAACCTCACATTCAAACCGAACAACAAATCTCATGGAAGACCCAAGGTTCTTATATGGGCACACCATGGTAGGAGTGGAGGTAAACTACTGTCTTCTCCATTGAACCAACTTGAGCATGTAGTTCGTGGATTCGATGCTGATATCTATTTGTTAGGTCATCACCATAAGGCAGTAGCAGGTAAACTTGCACGTATGTATGCACAGTTCAACACTACAGTTGGCTACCTCAAGAACAAAGAAATGATTATTGCATGTACTGGTTCGTTCCTAAAGGGATTCATGGAGGGTGTAAAGAGAGATGGCAGACCGGGAGGGTTGTATCCTGAAGCAGCAATGATGAACCCACTTGCTCTTGGTGTAATCAAACTATGGATACGCCCAACGTATAAGAAATTGTTAGGTCAAGAAAGAGGCGGTGTGCCTACTATTGAAATGAATGTAGAAGTTTGATATCTTTACACTAGATAGGAAGGTTATTATGCCACGTTTTACCTCAGCAGGAAATGTAGATGAAGAGAATCACTACGCAGACGAAGTGAAAGCACAGACACAGAAAAGTACACAAGGGAGTGGTTGGAGAAATCCTTGGGTGGAAATTACTCCTCACCATCCTCATAGCCCGAAAAACCCTAAGCCAAAACGGACAGGCTTACCGCACATTACTCCTCACCATCCTTACCCTGAGAAAAATCCTCAGCCCAAAATACAGCCATATTAGGAGATAGTTATGCCACGTTACACATCACAAGGTAATGTAGATGAAGAAAATAATTACGCACGCGAAGTGCAATCGCAAATAAACAGGAGTGTAACCGGAAAGTCTTGGAGGCCATTATTAACTACAAGTCAAAAGGCTGCTACTCCTCCGTTACCATCTAGTGGAAGAATCTATCCTCGTAAGCCGGGTGGTATGAGGGGAGGTGAACGAGGAGATGTACCTGTTCCCTCATTCAAACGTATACCAAGACGTAAGAGTAGATACTAGGAGTTACTATGCCACGCTTCAAGCCAACTGGGAATGATGAATGGAATAAATACGGAGATGAAGTTAAAAGTCTTGTTGTCAAAAGCGTAGTTGATAATTCATGGAGTACGCAGAACAAGAATGCACCTAAATGGAAAGGGCAACGTCGTCTACGACTAAGCATGGGGGAATTTGGTGAAGAAGAATTACGACAAGCACAACGTGCTCCACGTCCCGGCCCAGCTGGTAGTGCTGGACTAAAGAGAAAATAATGCCAACTAAGAAAACAAGAAAGCCAAAGAAGATACGTTACTAAATAGAAGCAGCCCTGACCGGGCGATCAGGGCTGCAGGCTAGGGGAAGTAGTACCCTAGCAGCGGTAGTGAGGTGATACCGCTTGTTTTATTTAGAACGGTACATTGTATGGAGCTAGTCTACCATACTCAGCTATCAATGCAGCTTCAGCAATCCCATCATCTGAAGATTTTTTGATATATTCTTTTAGCTGTGGGTAGATATGTAATGCCAAGTCAATTGACTCTTGTTTATTCTTACTGAGATTGAAATGCTTTTTCCATACTTGGGGCCTAACAGTAATAACATCTATGTCTAAGGCTGCTCCTATGCCTTCAAAGATACCCATGCATCTAACAAGTGACGCTGGTCTTGTTACCTTTTCAATTACTATCTGGTCTGGTTGTGCTTCTATTATGATGTCAACGATACTATGAATCAGGTATCCATGTGCACCAGTTCCATCTACTGGCATAGGATATGCTATTGGTTCTACATCAAAGTGATCGTCACAGAGTACAACTATCCCACCTTGTATACCCGGATCAATGCCTATAAATATCATTTGGAATATCCAATCCTACATCTTCAAATGTCAATTGCCTATATAAATCCAAGTACTTATCATCTAACCTTGAGATAGGTAAGTTCCACATATCTACTAATGTAGTAAAGTTATTAGATATATCTACTCTTCCTTTATCCCATTTAGTAGCTTGTTTAAAATACTCTTTTGCATCTTTACTTCCAAGAAGCCATACGTTTTTTAGTTCGTTATAAACTTTTTGTTTTTTATTTATTGTTTTGACTTTACCAAACTCCAAACTAATGAATACATATTCATCTGGCTTTTGGTGAGTACTAGTATCTGCTACTGAAACATCATAGTTTGGCTTAGGTTTTACTGTTCTTCGTTTAGTCTTTATTTCAATTCTGTCATCATTTAATACTACATCATAGTCATACATATTTTTGTCCATTACGATAGACGCTCCTGTGTAGGCACAGAACGCCTCTTCTCCTATGAATCCTGCTAAGTTGCCTCTGCCTTTTGTAATAGAGTTCTTGATAGATCCCATTTGAATTGCCCGATTTAAAGCCTTAGCTTCCATTTCATATGTATGAGGTATTACTATCATAGCTACCTGACCATTGTTCTGTATTGTGTACAGAAAGGTTTGACTGCACAGAAGTCTTCACATCGTACAGACTTACGAGGTCTCTCACTAATGTATTGTCCTTTAGCATTCTGTTGTTTCCATGCAACAGCTTCCTCATATGTATCAGTTAGCTTGTGTGCCCTTGATGCATTACGTGACTCAACTGCAAACTTACGTTCTGTTTTCCATTGCTCTTCATCAGTACAGTATGGTAACTCTTGCTTGGCACGTTCATGTATTGCTATGCGTTGCTGTATAAATGTTTCTACTTCTTGGTCAGACCACATCTTTTTTTCTTGAACAGCTACTTGGTGAAGAGGATAGTTCCGTTCTCGCATTGACTTACTACGTATCCAGTCTCTTAGCAAGAGAACATTAGCTAAACCTTTTACTTCATACCCTTCTTTTCTAGCTAGGTATGCGTAACAGTTAAGTTGAGCTTCACGTTCTTTGTTCTTACGTATTGTAATAGGTGAGTCAGGGCTACTAACATCAGCAGCTGTAGATGTCTTAACATCATAGATGATTCCATTGTTCTTATCATAGATATCAAAAGCACCACTGATAGTTACACCATTGAACTCAGCAAACATTCTTTGCTCTGCTATTAGTGACCCATCATTAGTATTCTCAACAGCAAATTCTATAATAGCGTGTGTAGCTGTACCGAAGATAGCCCATACAGTTTCACTAGCATCTGTATCTATGTTATCTCTATATTGCTTTAGTAAGCGTACCCTACGTGGTGCATCTAAGAGTTCTGTTACTGAGTAATCTGCTTGAGATTTGTGTGAGCTGAGCTGATGCTCAACTGCTTGTACCCAAAACCTAGGTAGGTTTAGTTTGTTTGTTATCATTTGTTACCTCACTGTTACTCACTAACCACCCATTGTCCTTTGCCCATTGTGGATGTGAGCTTATATAACTATTGCAAGCATGGCATGTGCCAATGATGTTGCCCGGTTTATGTGCTACTAGGATACCACCTGCTCGCCCTCTAGACAAGACCTCATGTATACCCTGTACATAGTGCGTACATACCTGTGACTTGACAGGGCATGGACGTTTACCATCTCCTACTGCCTGTATAACTGCAGGTATACGTACTTCTTTGTAGAACTTATCCATTTTCTTAGAGCGTGGCTTCAACCTAGATCTTTTCATAGGCTTAGTACTACGCTTCATAGCACTACGCTTCATACTGGCTTCTTATCTAACTCAGCTAGCTTAGCTTTGAGGGAGAACTGACCACTTATTCCCTGTTCGGTATCACTTCTGCCTATAGGATAGAACTTTTTTCTACCGCAGCTATTGCATATACCCATATACTTTTTGTATCTTCTTCTTGAGTTAGTCCCATAGCCATGGCTTTCCCAACGAGCTACAGCTTCCTCTGATGATTCAATTACCATGTGACATGGTGGACATTTAACTTTCATGCATTTCTCCTTGCATTTACTTGACAGTTTTATTATAATAAAAGCTGCCTTCCTTCTAGGCTTGTCATTATACCTCCTTAATGTTTTGACTTGATTGATACTTTATCTAGAAGGAAGGCTACATATTTAGTTACGGCCTCCTTAACATACTTCAACTAACTTGATTTTTTATAGAAAAAAAATTAATAATTCAATTTAAGATTAGCTACAGCTTCTTCCATAGCTTCTTCTGTTGCATCATATAATCCATGGTTCATAGGTTCTGGTATCATACGTGGATCTATATGTTCTAGTCCCTGTATACCGTACTCACCTTTCATGTGCATGAGTAAACCTTCTAAAGATCCTTTACGCTTTGCGTTTACTTTAGTAGCTTCTAGTCTCATGTAAATCTTATCTTCTTCATTGACTGTTGACAGTTTCCATTCCATGTCAGCTGCTGCTGTAAACATTTGACTACCAAACACATGGTCACTGTCTGCTCTAGGTGGATGTGCTACTGCTAGCCAAGCACAACCTAGTCTGTTCATTGTATCCATAGTCCTGTTCGCAGCAGTGTCGTCTACTAAGCTAGCACCAGCTCTACTTAGTGAATCTAATATAACTAAGCCAACGTCATTGTTATCTACGTGGTCTTGTATAGCTCCACTTACCTCAGTCAATGTACTGCCTCTCTTGTGTAGTACATCTATGCTTCTGTCTCTATAGTCTTCTCCAAGTAAAGCAGCGTTGGCTTGGTGTATACGGTAATCAGTATCATCTTCATCACGTTCTAAGTTTACATACAGTACATTAGCTTGACGTTCAGGTGTCCATACGTTGCTATGTCCAGCATCTATTACTACTGACATAGCTACTGCAAGCCATGACTTACCTGTACCGGGAGGTGCAAATAGTATTGAACCTGCACCTTTGAGTATGTATGGTTTCAGTAACCAGTCTAAACCATCTACTCTTTGTATGTTTCTACTCTTACGTACACCATCTTTACGTATCCATTTCTCCCAGAGTTCTTCAGTAAATTCCAGCATATCTTTCTGTGCTGTGTCTTGTGCATAGCCACGTGTCTGTGCTTTTAGCATACGATGTGCTTGATTGACTAATCTATTTCTTTCTTCACGTTTGTGTAAAGCTATGTCATCTGATTCTAGTTTCAAGTTGTTTAAGTATATTCGTATAGTTGCATAAGAGTGACCACGTTCTGGTCGAATGTTCTTTGCCTCGAACTTCAGTACATGTGTCAGTCCCTTTTCTGTAGCTGATATGTTTCTTGTTGCACTGATACTTGTTTCATCTATATGCCATTCGAGTTTTGTTTCCATGGGGTCACTTTCTTATGCACCCGGTTTTGGGTACTTGGCTACCTTCTGTTGAAGTTCTATCTGTGGTATTAGATACTCTATTGAGTCGAGGAGGTACTTCGCTGATTCACCCTCACAGTAATGTGGCTCTCCGTCTCTTGCATCTCTATACGAGTATACAGGAAACTTAGGATTTCTTCTATTAGCTGGTGAGTTAGGCATGATGTCCATACATACTTCTACCTTGCACATTATACAGGGTTTGTGAATGGACCTTGTTCGCTCGGCATATCGATACCTTTCCATTGGTTTCTCCTATTCTGCATACTTTCTTTTATGTCATACAATTCTTTATTCATACGTGTAAAGTCACGTAACCTAGCTCTTTGGCCACCAGTCAAGTCATCGAATCGTATATCTTTAGATTCATCAGCTCGTTGACTTTGATTACAGAAGTACGCAAGTGTATGTACGAATGTTTGTTGGCTTAGTCTAAACATTCTTTCCATTAACAAGCAGTAGAACTGACATAGTTTCTGGTCATCTGCTTTATTGTACGGAGTGTCATCAGTTAGTAGAGTTGATACTTGGTTAAAGATTCTCCATATATCAGAGGTTCTAGTTACTGTTATATCAGCTACCATGTTCTCGTCGAACCATCCTTTGTCTTGTATCATTTCTTCTAGTATCTCGTATGTTATTACTTCATCGTTTAGATCTAATGTGTCATGCCACGTATCTTCGTATTCATTGTAATCTTTGTAGGTTAAATGTTCTGGCATTGTCTGCTCCTTAGTTGAGTCGTTCGGTCGTTCGGTGTATTAGGGGTAAGAGACCTGCCCCCCAACAAACCTCTTTTAAATGGCAAGCTACCCAGTGCGAAATAAGGAATGAGGTCAAACCCTCCTGCGGTCACCCAACAGGAACACTGAGTAGCTTGCTTCTGTAACTATACGGCTTGCTGTGCTTGCCGTCTCCATATGGTCTTGCCACATTCGTCACCTCTTGTACAGTTAGGTGGTGGTATGTAGTTACCACTATCGTCCTGTACTTTGGTGCAGAAATAATTGTCTAGCATTCCATCTTGGTCACTGTATCTAGCCCAATCTTCCTTTGTAGGAGAGAGCTCTTTGCCTTCATTGAATGGACACATAAGTCCAGTTACAATTTTGTTAGCATCTCTCCTATTTGGAAACTTAGCTTCATTCATATTGAAGTTGGGTTGTTCTACATCGGCACCATCTATATTAGAATGTGTAGGTGCAGGGGCAGCTGTAATTACAGGAGCCTTCTTTGCACTGATATTAAATACTCCTTGCAATTGAAGTATCCAATTATACATATCTTCTAATGAACAGTTGACACCGTGTTTTACAGTAAAGCCATCTAGCTCAAAGGTGATCTCCCAATCTCTAGAGATCAGGCCTCCTTCAACGTCTGCCTTTTCAATCTCTGCCACTTTTATGGCTCCTAACTTGAGTGCTTCTTTTTCTAAGTGACCACTCATTGTAATTGTCCTGCGAGATTAGCTATCAGATGTAGTTCTTCTCGCAAGGCTCTAACCTCTTCGTCTTTTACACGGACATGAGCCTCCAGTTCGGAGGCCCTTGCTCTATGCTCAAATGCTTCTGTGAAAGTATCGGTGTATACCTCATCTTCTTCGAGCATTACCATTAGTGTGGCTGCTCTTTGTTCCGCATTTCTGCCCGGTACGTCACCACTGATGCGTGCTTTACGCAAAGTATACTGTTGCTCACAGTCTCTTGCTTGTTGCACTGCCTCAGCTAGGTTACGCTGTACTTCTAGTCTATCAAGAGTCGCTTGCTTGTGCATCTCTCGGATACTCTTAAAGCTAGCAACTAATGCATCAGCTGTTGTATTACTTGACACCTACTAGCTCCTCGTGAATAGCTCGTTTCATCTTTGCACCTGCACCAAACAGCACACTCTTGTTACGTGCTTCCTGTCTAGTGTTGTTACCAGTTGCCTTACTGTTTATTCCATAGTCAGCATATCCTACGGCTGCATTGTACAAACTGTACATGATATCACCGTTACGTTCTTTCTCAGGCAACCAGAAGTTACTAAAGAAGTCCATTCGCTTATGCTTTATAACCTGTAGTTTGCGTTCAGTCTCACTGTCCTTATCATAGGATACAGATGAATCAATGAATCCCTTTGGTGCAATAATCTCTAACACTTTATCGATCCTAGGATCATTAGATACAATACCTAGTGTTCCATGACCATGTAAGTTTTCATCTATCCGTGGGAGATTGCCGTAGCCTTCAGCCCAGTCAGCAAAGCGTTCCATTTGTGCAGTTACTATGCTTACTTGCTTCAAGGATTCCTCTATCAACCCTTCTCTATCTGCAGCATTGTGCTTGATACGTACACCAGTGTTGAGTCTGTTACCATACTCATCTCTCTTACCTAATGCTAAGTCGGTAGTGTTACGACACACCACACGTACATTAGTACCTAGGATTTGGAGTGAGTACTGTCCATTGTAATCAGTATGGAATAACAAATACTGTTGATGTTCTTCACCACGTATATGCCAATCCTTTTCTAACTTCATGGTTGCAAAGAATCTAGGGAAACCACCGTTCCATAGTGTACCTGCAGTAGCCCAACGTGCTATACCGTCCGGCACCAGCTCGTCTGCATACTTGAAGATATCCTTGGGTGCATCTGGCTGGTAGTTAGGGCCTACAATACCAAGTGGCTGAGCATCAACATCTCTATACAGTACGTATCGATTAGGTACTTCAAATCCATCAATCCATTCATCAGCTGTATACTGAACTGGACTCTTTTCTACATTCCAATCCAACCGATGTTCCTCTAACAACTGTTGGGATGTGGTGTATCCATTTGTTCCTGTACCTAGTCCATGCCATGGCACACCTTCCTCTTTTACATATATTAGTTTCTCAATGTCAGCTGGCATCTTGTGCCTCACTTTCTTTTTCTTGGAAGTACTCTTTACTGTAACCAAAGAGTTCCTTCCATGTGTTCTTGAAGATCTCATCGATAGATTCTTCTATCTCTATCAACAAATCTCCTACTGCTTCTTCAACTCGTTGGTTCCATTCATCATTCACATGTGGATCACTCATGGTTTCCAACCTTTATCTACTTTATCGTTCAGAAAGTTTCTGAACTTATTGACTACACCCTTAGTTAACAATGCATTAGGCACAGTTTCTAAGAACTCATCTAATACTTCTCGGAATGCATCAAGTTCACGTTCACGCTTAGCCCAATCATTCTCTTCATCTAAGTTATGCTTCGACATGAACTTTTCCATTCTTGATTGCAACATATTGTTCCAGTAGTTTCGGATTGACTCTTATGTTGATAGTGTCATCACTAAGTTCCTGTTCAACCATGAATACTTGTGCATGTATGAATGCATGTAGTGTTTCATATAGTTCTACAAGTTCTTCTTCTGACATGTACACACGCAGTTGAGTATCAGGACTCTCCGCTGCACGCATATACATTACATGTTGCCATGTACTATCAGCATCGTTGTCTAAGGAATCAAAGTTCACCCTATCAATTCCCCATGTAGCTATAGATGTCATCATTACCTCCTTTCTTTCTATTTGGTGAGAGCTCAACCCCATGCTCCCCAGCCATAGGGTCAAGCTCTCATGTGTAGGCGGTCAGCTTCCTATTAGTACCTGACTCTTACATTTTTTATAACTGCTAAGTATACCGACATCTCATGCCTCGCGGTTACTCCCTAAAGGGAGTGGATATGTCAGGCTTAGACAACAGGAATATTGCCTACTGTTTGTATTGGCGGTTAGCTTCCCAGTTTCACTAACTCTTACATTGTGCATAGGATAAACTCCGGGGCACGGGGGATGTGCACGTGTTTATCCAACGGGAATATTACCAATACAAAACCAAAACAAATCATATCAACGAGCTGAAGTCAACCCCTTGCGGGTTGACGAAAGCGAGGGGATATGATTGTCATAGTACTGTTTGATTATCGGGATACAGTTCATTTAGAAACTGTGCTTGTACTTCTTCTTCATTCTCTTTTACCTCAGCGTCGCATACCCAATCATCAAGTTCTATTATAACATCTATTGGACCACGTGTCGTGTCCAGTTCGCAGATAGATGTTCCATACTTCTCTTGTTGTATTGCACACTGGAACGTACATGAGTGTGCTGCATAGGTAATGCTACGTACCCAGCATGTATCTTTGTCATTCTCGTATTCAGCTACTAACTTGGCTAGCTGTTCCGAGTCAGGTAGTTCAAACACTATACCTGTATAAAACTTGTTAGGTTCTTCAGGTTGCCAGTCAGTAGGATGATTACCATGTTCCTTGTCAAGCCAGTCAAGGTATGCTTCCTTACGTTCAAACGTATATTCCTTGTGATTTGGTCTACCAAAACCATGTGCTACTGCACGTACGTGTGTATGTGGCATGGTACTTGGGTTATATTCTTTTACAACAGTCATTGCGGCCTCCTTTATATGCACTATGCGAGCATGTGCTTTCACTTTTGTTATGCTAAACTTTGTTGTTGGTTTTTCGCTAGCATGATGCCCCGCATCATGGTTGCGGTTGTGGCGGTAGCGGCTGCATAGTGCAGCCGTTTCCTTTGTATGCAACTAAAAAAATGCTATGATTTTTTTTGTTGTTGTTTAGCAACTGTTGCATAGTGCAACAGTTTCATTGGCAGCCATGCCCCGAAAGGGGCTTGGCCAGCAGGCCAAGCCCCTTCGCCACAAGCGTAAGCTGTGGTGGGGGAGCTACTCGGTAGCTCCCCAGAACTATGTTTACACCGCATACTTTCGACACTTGCGACATACCTGCAATGATTTACCATCATCTTTCTCTAAACCTGCATCTAGTGAGGTTACCCACTCGTGAGAACCTCCCTTCTCACATTCAGTACTATCTTTAGGTACTGCGTTTGGATTAGGTTTAGCTATTTTCTGTTTGAACTTAGCCAATAAACCAGAATCTGTTACTTTCTTTGTAGCATAGTCATTCCAAGGTTGCGTTAGAAGATACCAACTATATTGATCTTCTAGAGCTTCCTTATCAGTCATTCCTATCTTCAATCTGTAGAAATGTTTTTCTTCAGTTGGTTTGAACTTTTCTATAAAAGCTCTAGCTTCATCACTAATCAGATAAGCATCATCAGGATCTACATGTACATCTGGATTTACCTTTCTTTCAGGATTATCATCAGTTCTTTCATCTCTCATTTTAGAGAAGGAAATTTCGATTTCTCCATCATTTAGCAACATGTCGTCCATTTGATCTTTAGTTGGTAAGAAAACTTGATCTTTTATCTCGTTCCACCATTTACCTTCATATTCAGGATGTAATTTATATCCAGCTTCTATGATTTGGAAGACTCTTCCTAGGATAGCTTCACCATACCTTCTATCTGCATTCTTCGGAAGTTCGTTTTCCATCGCAGTTCTCATATTTCCATCATCATCTACAAATTCAGGATTTCTTACTCCATCATTATAGATAAACAACTTCCAGCCAGTATTCTTTCCACCTAGATCCCATTTACTTTGTAAACAATTCCACCATAACTCAGAAGGACGTTCTTCATCAGGACGCAGTAACCAATCATGCCTTTTGATAATTCCATCTAGCTTGCTTTTTGGGATTTTATTACTAGCTATATCCACCTCAAACCAATCCATCAACCTATCTATACTTCTCATTTTCTATTCCTCAATTCTTTCTAGCTTTTCTATATAATCTCTCTAATCATATTTTTTCAAGCTACGCCAAGAAGACCAAAATCAAATCAGGGTGTACTCACCCCGAAGCCCTTGTCAAAAATTCATTTCACTTTTTGGGGAATTTTTTGCCTCCCTCCCTTCCCCTCCGCTTCCGCAAAAAAATCCCCAAAAAGTTTTTGACAAGGGTGATTTGGTTTTGGTATTCGCTGTTGCAGTGGGAACAGATTTGTAGTAAGTGTTGAACTTTGCCATCAGTGATCCGCTAGACTTGAAAAAAGATGATTGATAGAGAGAGAGGCCCCAAAAAGGTGAACCCCTTGGGGCTGTGGTACTCCACAGTTCTGATAACCGTGTCCCAAACAGCAAATTTCATATTTGCTGTCAGTAGTAGCTGCTCTTAGTTTTGCTCCCTTATCCCCAAAACTAAGATGTCCGAGACACGGTTTCAGAATTTGCCTTTTTGGGGTCAAGGACGTATGATTAGCCAATATCTTTACACGATGGCACGAAAGATCATCTGCTGCCCTTATGCAGCAGTTTTCATTGCTCGGAAGAGCACTCCGCTCCCCACCATCTTCGCAGTCCTTATCATCTATGTATACAGCTACTGACAGTACTAGATACATTTTCCCTGTATTGTACTAGCTGTGTGCTCCTTAAGTTGCTTAGCAGCACCTATCCTTTTACTTTGTTTGAGACCACGGTGTCTGTAGCTTTGTGGCTTGTAGCTCCGTAACCTCCGATGGAGCCCTCGCACGTGGTGTACAGGGGAAATGGAGCAGCCACTCGATGTGGCTGCTGGTGCGGTCACTGTTTGCCGAGGGGTTCGGGCCCCCTCGTGACTGTACTGTGCCCTAGTAGGAATAAAAACAGTGACCGTGACCCACCTTTGTTGCCCACCAGTAGGAACGAAATTAAGGCATCACAGTATTCCACGGGCGACCACAGGGGTAGGGGTACCAGACTTGCCATCGTGCTTGTATGTAGTGGGGGGTGATCAGCGACAAAGTCACATGATGCCTCCTTAGTGGCCTTGCATAGATGGACAATAGATGGTATATATGTTGCATGGAGAACCAAGAGATAGAAGATTTGATTGCATTGCTTGATCCTGCAAGGGATTATGGCGACCGTACCTATAAAGAAGTTGTAGATTCTGTTCGGGACGGGCGACTTAGCATTTTTCCGGGTAAACCTACCCCTATTCTAAGGGATGTGGGGAGAGGCGTAAGCGTCAAGGGGACTGGTGCTCCTCTAGTAGTAAACGATACTCGTAAAAAGGCATGGACTTCAATTTTTGAAGAACGTGGCCCTACTGACGCTGATGCTGTGTACGACTCTTTGATTAGTTCTGCCATGACTGGTGACACAAAAGCCCAAATTTATTTTTTTGATCGATTATTTGGTAAACCTCGTGAATCTAGGGAAACGCAAAACGCCGATGTTCTCGCAAATTTTTTTGCCAGCTTCGCTGGCACGAGAATGGCACAGGTTGAAGAACAAAATGTACAGAATAATGATATAATCATCGACATGGAGGCGGAGAATATCTGACAAATTATGGAAACCATGAAACTTGACGGTATCAAGGGTATGGAAGAAGCAATTAGGTGGATGCGTTCTGAGGTTGCACAGCTCATTTTACTCATTGAAGGTGATGTTGACGCTACAAAATTCGATTGGGATATTTTTAAAGACAAAATGGAAGAAGAGCGTCCGTTCGAGTCCCTATCAGAACAGTCACAGATAGCATATTGGTGTGGCATGATGCAGGCATACCACGATTCCCTCAAATACTGCGAAAAATCAGCGGATAAACTACTATATGATTAACTATGTACGTCCTGATATATGGGATTTACTTACTGCATTCGGTGATGGTGGGTATAAACCATTCCTATGGCAAGCAGAGCACATTCATGCCAGACCTGAAAATAGAATTATAGCTGCATGTGGTCGTCGTGCTGGTAAATCTACTGCGATTGTAGCTGAAGCGTGGCGAGAATTAGCTCGGCCACCAACAATTGTTGCAGGAGCTACTCACCAACCCCTCGTATATATCGTTGCACCGAACTATGAACTAACTATGAGGGTGTGGGAACCGTTTGTTAAGTCCTGTATCGGCGATCCTACATCAGGCAATGCACCACCTTTAAACGAAATGGTGTCATATTACAACAAAGAACGTAGGCTTATTGAGTTAAAAACAGGAGCACGTATTCAAGCTAAATCTGCAGACAACGAAGTCTCGCTACAGGGTGATAGAGTAACTGCAGCTATAGTAGATGAGGCCCATGATGTACCTGATACTGCACGTAATGAATTTATGCCAGCACTAACTGACTCAAATGGACGGCTAATCGCAATAGGAGTGCCACAGAGTAATAACTGGTTTCGATCATATTGGGAACGTGGCCAGTCTTCATTAGAAGAAGATAAAGATTATTATTCATTCTCAGTTCCTACTACTGCCAATCCTGCCATCGATCCAAGTGTCGTTGAGGAAGCACGACTGGAGTACCCAGAAATCGAGTTCCGACAGCGTTTTTTGGCTGAATGGGCTGAATCAGAAGGTAAAGTTTTCAAAAATATTGACGACTGTTTTGATAGTAAACTCCAGCCATGGCAAAAAGGTAAACACTATTTAATGGGCTTGGATGTAGCGAAGCAACACGACTATACAGTGGCGTATATTATCGATATCAAAGACATGTCAATTGTTGCTAGTGATAGATTTAATGGATTGTCATATACAGCTCTTGGCCCACGTATTGCCAGTATGTATCAAGAATATAAATGTCAAACTATTCATATGGATGCAACTGGTGTAGGAGAAGCTGTAAAAGATATTCTCATTGATGAAGGGTGTCACATTACTTCTTTTAAATTTACTACTCAATCAAAAGCACAATTAGTCTCAACACTAGTTGCAGAAGTTGAACATGGACGTGTACACTTTCCTTATGACGACGAACAGCTAAGACGTGAGTTGAAGTTGTTTGAAGGGAAAGTATTGGCAGGAGGGAATATACAATATTCTGCACCTCCCGGATATTTTGATGATTGCGTAATGGCTGCTGGCTTGACAGTATTACTAGCCAAGCAACGACAGCCACGTAAAATCGTGTCTAATAAAAAATATATTACGTTTAGCAATAAGCCAAAGCGTAGATTCTTGACAGGTGTCGCATGAATATGAATGCCGATGATGCATACAAAAGATTTCAACATTTGAAAAGTAGTGTATACGGCCAGTTACTTGCTGAGTTCCAAATAGATGATGATCTCATTACTGGAAATTTTGCCAGAACAATCATACCTGATGAATGGATGGATGAAGGATTAGCACCTACAGTACCTCCAACTGCATATAATGCTGTTGTTAATGCAGCAGATCATATTCTTACTTCACCAAGAACCTATGTACCTATTCGTGCATCTAATGATTCCCAAGAGGCTGCAAGGGAACATGCTGAGAATCAAAGACGTTTCCATGATATGTGGTGGGCAAGAGTACATGAAGATCAAGGTGCACCTCTAGATAGAGGAAAGAAGAAACTTATTAGAGGAAAGATGGTACTAAAGAAAACTTTGAAGTTTGATTTACTACCTGATTTACCAGAAAATTCTACATCATCAGAAAAAAGAAAATTCCGCAATGCAGTTAAAAGAATAGCTAAGTCAAGATTTTTGTGGAATATTGATGTTTGTCCTCCAGAAAATATATTTGAAGATCCAAGTAATCCTTGGGAACCGCAATATGTATATGAAGAGTACGAAATATACTCAGGTGATTTATGTGTTCGTTATCCAGAACTAGAAGATGAATACGGACTAGGCGATCCGATGCGTAAATTACAATACGTAGAAATGTGGACTAAGCCTTATAAAACTGATCCCGGCCATTATATGGTATGGGTAGAAGGGGATCTGATCCATGAAGCATCTAATCCGTACTCTTGGGAAACAAAAGAATCTACTGATGAAATACCTGACTATAATGGTTACGTTCCCTATGCAATTGTAGATCCCGGCTATGGTGAAGTTGATGGTGATAATAAACCTGAAGATAGATATGCTTCTATACTTCGTCCTATTCGATCAGTTTTGACTTCTGAAGCACGTTTCCTTACTGAAATGGAAGCATGGCTACGTATGTATGTGTTCCCAGCTCTAGTTACAACAAACATGGAAGAGCTAGAAGATGGTGAGAAAGAATTTAGATTAGGCCCCGGCAGTCATTTGAACTTACGACCTGATCAAAATGTTGATATATTACGCTGGGGTGAAGCTCCACTGACACTTATTCAAGGATTACAACGTGTCAATAGCTATGCAGATGAAGCATCTAAGTTTGGTGCACTAGGTGGTTCACCATTAGTAGGAGTAGAGTCCGCAACTGAAAGTGATATGTTGCTACGTAACTCTGCTACAAAACTCACTGGCCCAGTCTCTGCATTGCAAAGAGCAGTACAAAAAATAAACTCATGGGTATTGATGGACATAGAACATGTATTAGAAACAGAAGTAACGCTATATGGATCTTTTTCTAATACACCATCAGAAACAACTTTGAAGCCTAGTGATATCGATAGTTATTATTACACGAATGTGACATTTGAAACTACAGATGAAACTATGATTAATGCACGTAAAGCAAGGCTATGGGCTGATCTTTATAGGATTATGCCGGGATTATCAGAACGTACAGCTATGGATAAAATGGGTATAGATGACCCAACACAAGAACAAGATGAACGATCTATCGAAGATTTGATGCGTTCACCAGCTATGGCTAATGTACAAACATTGGTTGCATTAGCTGGATTGGGTGAAATTGGACAAGAAGTGATGCGAATTATGGGAGCACAAGATCCTTCAAATCCGCAACAACCAATGGGAGATGAACAGGCATTGACTACAGTAGATGAGTTAGGGAATCCTACAGAACCTATAGTTTCTGATGCTCGAATGAATGCTCAAGTAGATCAAGCAGCAAGGCAGTTTCAATAATGGCAGGTGAATCTAGCGACAGAGTAATACGAAGAGGAGCACGTTTGGCTGCACGTCAAGCGTTGAGACTTAGTGAAACTAATAATTATTTCTTTTCTGGAGAAGGTATCCAAAATATTGCCCAAGATACGGCAGATAAATATGATGAATATACAAATTTCTTATATGCGAATCCAGAGTACGCAATGCTGAATGCTTCAATTACTGGTGCTGTAGCTTCTACTAGACAGTTATTAGATCAAGGTGGTGCATAATGGCAAAGGCTACTAAACCATTAAGTAATGAAGAGTTATTTAGAGTAATCCATAATGGTATCGAACGATGGAAAAAACAAAATTCTAATCGTGATATTGAACAAGCGTTCGATATGACACAGGCACAGATATTAAATAATTTATATAACATTGCAATACTCGAATCAGGTAAAGTTCCAGATGAAATAGGCGACACCCATCTAGAGCCAGATAGATGGTCATATGGCCTTTTTCAGATAAATAAAATACATGACGATTATTTCGGGGCTGTCGAAGATCTCATCAAGGGCGATGATGTAGATCAAGTTGTAGCAGCAATTACTGTAGCACTCGACCGCAATCAAAATTTAGATGCTAGTCCTTTCTTTCCTTGGACTACATGGAGAGAAGCACACCCAGACGTAAAAGGTGATGATGCAGGTACTTTTCGATATCCAGATGGCCCTAGAGAACCAAGTCAATCTGATATAGCAGAAGCTCAACGAAATTGGGAAAAAGGACAAGATACATTCTTAACACTTGATATCCCTAAAGGTGGAGTATATTCAATATATAATGAATTGTGGTCAGCAGCAGATGCTCCAGAGAATATCAATGAAAGTGGATTTGGTTCGTCACCTATGGGGCCAGAAGAAATATTAGAATCTGGTGTTGCTGCTCCAATGCCATCTGCAACTGGGCAAGGAGGATTCATTGACGATGACGCTCCTGTTATGTCTCCACCGCCTGTAAAGGGAGGTATCAAATCTGGCCCTGTTAAAGCTGGCGTAAAAGCAGGCCCTGTATTTGATGATGATGCACCAGTTATGCCACCACGACCTGTAAAAGCAGGAGTAAAGGCTGGCCCTGTATTCGATGACGACGCTCCTGTTATGCCACCACGTTCTTCTGTTAAAGCAGGGCCAATAGATGAGGATTTGCCTATAGAAACTGCTGTTGACTTTGCTCCACCTGTTAAAGCAGGGCCTAAAGCAGGTGTAAAATCAGGGCAAATAAATCAAACAGGTCAAGTAGGTCAAACTCCACCACTAGATGCATTTGCTTCAGATACTGGTGGAGATGTGCCAGATGTTACTGGTTCCATAACTCCACCAAAAGGGGCACAAGCTCCACAAGCTCCACAAGCTCCACAAGCTCCACAAGCTCCACAAGCTCCATTAGCTCCACCAAAACCAGCAAAACCAATAGTTGCTTTCGACGGTATAGTTTTTCAGTTCGATAACGATGGCAATATTATTAGAGTCAAAAACGGAGGATCAATTGAAGGGTCATTACAGTATAGAGGGCCTAACAGTGGAATAAACGATATTTATGCAAATCTCATGAGAATCGGTGGGCTTGATGAGAAAGTATGGAAACCCGATTTACGTGATGAACAGTTATTCGATTTAATAGCATCTCAAATCTCAATTTTTACAACTATCGATCGAAATACTGGCAAATATCCTCCTATTACATTTGAAAATCGATCTATGAATCCTAATGATTTTTCTTTTAGTGAACAGGTGGGGTATCTAGTTGATCCAGTCTACGATAGAGTCAAGAGAGCTGAAGAAGATTATAGGGACGCTGATTCAGCATATCAAGCTGGAAAAGGGCCAGCACCTACGTATCCAGCATCGTATGAGAAAGATGTCAAGCTATTAGAACTTTATTCTAGGGCATTGAATGCAAATCTTCCTGCAGAATCCACATTATCACCAACTGGTGAGTTTCAAATCATAACTGGTTCAGTGCCAAGAACCGGATTGACAATAGATTACTTACTTGATCCAAACAATAAAGTTCATAAAAGTGTTTACGAAAAGTATGGAGAATTACTGCGAAGCGGTGATTATGTACTTGATGCGGTAGGCGATGGATCTATTCTACAAATTACTCATAAAAGTAATAAAGAAGCTCCTGCATATGTCATCAATGCTTCTACAGGTAATTTAGCAACTGATGCTGATTTGAAAGCTGCTGAAAGTACTCCAATAATGATGATAAACCCAGATGGTACTGGGTTAGGTAAATACAAGCAACATTCTCCTGATGCATTTGGAAAGATACCATTCACAGAATGGCAAACAGTACAAAAATACAATCTAGCTGAAATCCAAAATAGTATCCAAAACGATCTTACACAAGCACAGGCACAAGCTAATGAGTTGTATAGAGCTGCTAATTTGATGCGTTTGGCAAAACAAGATGACAATGCAAATATACTTGAGGCATTCTCCAATGAAGAAGCAGCACGTGCTAATGACTTAGCTGCTATTAATAATTTACAAGCTGAACAACGACAAACATTACAAAATATATTCACTGCTATGCAAGACCCAGCTGATGTGCTAGCTGCTAGTTTTGCACTCACAGGTGAACAGTCACCTATGGGACAATTGACAATGGCTGATAAAGTAAATGCTTTCGTCAATAGATATACTGGCATGGCATCATTAGTTCAAGAGCGACTTGGTAGAGCTCGAAGCTATAAAGAGATGATGAGTGAGTTGAGTCCTGCTGCAGAAATGGCTTATCAACCACCAGAGTTTTTCGAAGGTGATAGACCAGAATATACTCCATCTCAGATAGCTTTTGCTTCATTTCCGGAACCTGTAGCTCCTGCAACTCCATCTGCAAGTGCACCTGCAACACCAGCTACACCTCCAACACCTACAGAACCACCAGCATTACCACCAGATTTAGGTGCTTTTGCTAGTTCTCCAGATGAAGATTTACCTGTCCAGCTCCAAGGATTCCCCATATTGGGAGGAGATAGAGATGTAATAACAGCAACAGGCCCTTTCCCAGATAAAAGTATTCAAGGTAGTTCAGCTATGCCAGATACTTTTACTCCAGCTCCAGCTCCAGCTCCTGCAGGAACAGGATATACTGGGAAAAATCCTCGGATTCCCAGAAACAATAGAGGTGGTGTCAATTTAGGCAATCCTATTATTGTAGGAGACTCTAATGATGGTACAGAAAATGAAGAGTTAGTGATGTCTCTGAATGGTTCACCTATGGTAGTGCTCCCATTAGATCAGAACCAGCAACGCATCATGGAAAATGCTAATAGATTCATTCCACGTGCACAGAATGGATTTCCTGAAAATCCAACAGCAGTAGAAATATCAGAAAGAGATCGAGTTATGGCTGAAGCTAATGCATTAGCTGCTCAAGGGCAAGCAGCACGAGATGCATGGCAAGCAGAGCAAGATAAATATTATGCTGATCAAAGAGCAAACGAAACACTAGAAATCACCCAAGGTCAATATGCTTGGACAGATGAAGATGATGAAACTGGTGAAAAAAGAAGACGACAGCAAGCACGACTAAGAGATGCAGCTACTCCAGCTTTTTCTGCACCTGTATCCAATGTATATAGCACGGCAGATTATACTATTGGTGGACAAAGTAGAAAGCCTGCTACTACAGTAAGCAATGCAACTGCTGGAATAGGTGGCTCTGCTAGTGACTTATTCTCTGTACCGGGTTTTACAGGAAATATTACTCAACCTGAAATTCAAAGAAGAAGTGATAAACTTACTCCTCCACGTGCAGCTGCTATAACAAGCGGAGGCCTTAGAGATGCGAGATATGGTGGATATAGACCAGCTCAGGGAACGCAATTTGGTGCATTAGGTGCACAGTATGCTACTCCAACACCTTCATATCTAAGTGCATTGACTGACAATGAGCGTGCTTTTTTGAAATCTAATCTTGCTACACGCAATATTTTCTTAGCAGATGTTGAAAAAGATGCTAAGCGAAGGTTCGGATTAACAGGTACGAGTCAAGGGAGTAGGAGGTTTACACAATAATGGCTTTTGATCCATATCGTAGAAGAGACACAAAGTCACTTGATAATCCTTTTAGTCCCTTTTTACCTAGGGAAAGATCAGGCAGACCAAGCAGACCAAGTAGACCAAGTAGATCAAGCTCTGCTCCAAGCCCAACTCCAGAACCGGTATTTCGAGCTCCAGCAGTTGCAGGTGGATTTGGGGTTAGTCCAACAGATGAACTTCCTGTGTCTCAAGAAGATACAGATACCAGTATGTTGCAAAAAACACTTACTGTTGCTTCGCCTTTTATTAGCGGTAGATCTGCTGTTGATACGGCCATTCCATTCGGAGATCCCGGTACAGCTGCTTATAATAAATTAGTCGAATCTGGTAGAGCTGGTACTTGGGCAGCTGTTGCATTAGATGCATTACTAGCACCAATAACAATAGTTGAAGCCGTTGGTTATGCAGCAGGACTATTTACTGGTGGATCAACTGCTGCTGTTGCAGGAGTAAGTACAACTAGTAGAGCTGTACGACTTGCCAAAATTGGGAAGGCTCTAAGGGACTCCAAAAAACTAAGTACAGCTACAAAAGTAGCTAGTCCAATACTTAAAACTTCAGTTCCAAAAACTATATCTGAAAAAGGTGGAGTTACTGCAGCCAGTTATATTTTAGGTCGTAACGTAGCAATAGACGGTGTTGTAACAGGTACACTCAGTACTGATACAGGAAAAAGAATAGCTGAAGAAAATCCCCATTTAGCTATAGGTATAGGTTTAGGTGTAGGTGCTGGTACTTTTTTAGGTGTTGATGTTGGTACAAAAATAGCAACAACAAGTACAGTCAAGAACCTAGTCACACAAGGGAGATTAGGTGTAAAACCTTTGACTCCAGCGGTAGATAGTAAATCACTACCTTTCTTGCAAGAATTAGGTGTTAAGATAGGAATCAGTGATGATTCTAGAATTATGCGTGTAACTAAACCCCATGTAGAATCTGAAGGCAAAGTATTTGAAGGACTTGCGAAGGGTGATCGATATTTCCTCAGCAGAGGCGATCGAAATAATGTTGTAAAAATATCTGGTTATGCTGATGAAGATGATGTTCCATATGTGTTTAAATCAGAGGCAATGCAGGATATAGCTTTGAGACCAATAGATCCAATAGCTTACGGAGTATCTAGAAGCTGGGGTGAAAGTTGGGATCAATTAGATATAGAACAAACAATGAAGGCTTTTGATGATCCTAGTAATATACAAATTTTAGAAGCAAATCCAGAATATCGAAGATTGATAAAGTTATCTAAAGACGAAATTATAGAAGAAGCATCGTTAGAAGGTATTTCGCCTACATATCGAGTACGTCAAGGCCCACTAGGTGCAGCAGAAGACGGAAAACCAAAAACCAGAAGACAATTAGTTAGTGAAATTACACTAAGGCGTTTTCCAGAAATTAGTAGGGGTTTAAATTATAGAGATCCTGATCAAGTATATGGATGGTATAGGTCAGAAGCAACATCAGTAGAGAAAGATATAGAAGAAGGATTGCTTCCGCAATCAGCAATGACAGGTTTTGAATCCACTGATCCTTTCTATGAATTTTTGATACCCGGTAGAGGAAAAGGAAAAGATGTAAGATTAAAGCCTTCTATGATGCCTGAACAGGTTTTGAAAGCAACAGTAGACGAAGATGCACTTGATGATGTATGGAACAATCATCGACACGAAATAGAAGATCCTTTGTGGTTTGGTAGCAGAGAAGGGAATGTTTACGAAAAATATAACATTGATAAAGATTTAATGTATCAGGATGGTGTAGGTGGGCATTTTATAAAAAAGCAAGATCTCGAAGACTACCTTACAGTTATGGATATCATGGAAACTAGTCCTAATTTTTTCGGTGTTACACGTGATATGGATAAAATAAGGAAAAGGCATTTGATACAAGAGATATATGAAGAGGTAAAAAATGATGGTAAGCAAGTTGCTTTTCCAATTTACAATTCTTTAGCTAAAATTCCTGAAACATATACAGCAACATTCCCTAACCTTACATTGTATGGAACTCAAAAAATGATAACGAGTGTAATGGGTGCGTTACGACCTTTTCGTTCTTTAGTATCACAAAGTTTAAATCCGGGTAGTGCAATGAAAGAAGCTATGATTACAAGTATACGAGCTATGAAAAAGGAATTTGAACAAATAGGTAATGTTCAACTAATCAGTAGTAGAGGTGATTCATTATGGAATGGTCAGAATAGATATATAAAAAGAGTTGGTGGCACTGGGCCTAAACGAAACTTTATAGAGGTAAGTTATGATGCTACAGATGTACATAAACGACCAGACTATTATCAAACTATCGGATTTTTAAATCCTGATGAAGCAAGACTTATAAAAAACTTGAGCTTTCTTACAGCAAAAGCTGCTGATTTACCTTCAACCGCAGGAGCTCATAGATTCACACAAAACCTAGATCTCGAAGGAATGCCTGATAGACAACTTAAAGACTATGAACCTGTTAGTGATACATTTGATGCAGGTGTATCAGGTAATGTTTATTTTGTTCCTGAAGTGATTGATGCTAATTCTGTTCGTAATGCTAGAAATCTACAAGAGCAAATAAAACAAATATATGATCTCGATACTGATATAGGTCAAGACATTGCTGGTGCACAAGCACGAGCAGCTGGAAGGGATGCTGACGTAATACCTCCTGACTACGATGATATTCAATGGCTTATTGGTTCTGATGGACAACGATTCCATACTGAAGGTATGAATACAGCTAGGATATTTGAAAAACCTGATGTAACAGGTGCATCTCCAGCAAGAGATTTAGGTTTTAGGCCTGATGGTTTAATGAGACTAATGCGTAAAGATAATGAACGTATATATATACCAGCTGGTGAATTACAAACTGATTACGATATACGTGTATATGATCCATGGGCCAGTGCTGAAATGATAGCAGGTCAATCAGCTGATTTATTCATAAAACGACATATAGTAAAACAGGCTTTACGTACAACTAATGGTCATAGTGAAGTAATTAATACTATTCTGCGAGACTTAGACTTTGCTCCTAGCGATATAGAAAAAATTGATAATTACTATATAAGTCTCGATCCTATAAAAAGTGAATTAGAAAGAATGCCTTTGAATAAACGTGGTGAGGGCATTGGTATGCCTATTGGTGCCAGTACACCTAATCTTGCACTACAAATGACATTTGTAGGTCAGTCTGGTAAAGCCGGTGCATTGACTTTAAACGATATTAAATACATAAACCAATTCCTTCAACCAAATAGAGAAAAGCCTCTAAGTTGGTGGAAGAATTTTGCAGATAAAGCAAATACTTTTGGTGTTTACGTAGCAACTACAGTCGATATTGGTGGAGCATTGATTCTAGCTCCATATGCTGCTGGATCTAGAGCAGGATTGCCAGCTGTAGGAAAAGCTTTTGCGAATGGTATAAGAGCTCTCGGCAAAACAACAGAGGATTTTGAAGCATATATGTTGGAGAAAACCACAAGTGATGCATATAGAATTGCTAGTACAGAATATGGTGTTCGTATTATGGATTGGTCGATACCAGATCCAAAGAAAATTGGTGATGTCTTACCAAAAGGGCCTGAGGATTTCACCTTGCAAGATATGCCAGATTTTTTACGTAATATACCAATTATTCCTTTACCTAAAGGCAAGACAGTACGATTTGGAAGTTTTGAGCAAGCATTTATAACATCTATGAACGATATTCGTGTCAGTAGTGCTATGGCTGAAGGTACTTTTTTACGAAACATGAAAGGTGCTCCATTATCAGCACAAGAAAAACGTGGTATAGGTGAAGCATGGAACTATCTTACCGCTGTACCTGATGCTACAAAACGTGGTGACTATGGTAGGTATTTGTTCTTTGCAGATGGATTTTTCAGATCTCAAAGAGATGCTTTAAGGGCAGCACTTTCCAGTGATGCACCTATAGCTGGCCCTATTATACGTAATCAAATACTTACTGTTGTTGGTGCAGGTATGCTTGTATCAGGGTTATCAGCAATGTCTCAGGGTAGAGATCCTAGAGATGTACTAAATCCTTTAGATGAAAAAGCATTATCTCGTGGTCAAATACGTATCAATCCTAACTTAGGAAGTATTCGTTTAGGTGAGTTTGATGTAGATACTTTAGGATGGCTCAAGCCATTCGGAGCAATGATGGTTGGTTTCTTCAATACAGGAGTTGATATTTTAGATGATGATGAAGATAAATTCCATAATGAACTTTGGAATGGAGTTTCAAGATTCATAGATCAAAAAGGTTCTCCTATCGTTCGTGCAGCTCAAGAAGTCGTAATGAAGGGTGGTTATGACTTTGACGGCAATCCAGTAATGAGTCCAATTGGTGAACCTTTAGGAACAGCTAGAAGTGGTATAGCTAGATTTACACCTATATGGCTTTCACAAGGAATTGATGAAGGAATAGAGGAGTACAAAGAACAAAGCGGTGATGGTGAGATATCTGCTGATGACTTGAGAAAGGTAGGGGTAGATAGTTTTTTGATAGGTATGGGTGAGTTCATAGGATTGCGTATCAACCCTATGTCACCTAAAGAGGTTGTTCAATCCTTAGTATTAAAAGATAAAGAACTCAATCCATTTCATATAGATTGGGAAAATCTAAACTTACGTAGACGTGAGGCATTTAAAGTAAAATATCCGGGTGAGTTCAAAAGATACGAAGATTTCAATAGGTTAGGTGCATATCCTACTCTTGAAATGAAAGGATTTGACGAAGTCGAAAATATAAAAGCAAAATTAGAACAAGATATTTCAGACAATTATGATTTGTTTATGGGAAGAAATGAAGGCAACTTTGCTAGTAAAAGTGATTTCATTAATACAATATCAGCATTGAAGCGAAATGCAGCAGAAGATATCAGAGTCGTAAGAAACGCACATAATATAAATTTCAGAGCTAGTGGATCTATGGCTGAAATTATGAACGAATACTACAAAGCATATGAAGATAATACTATAGCTGGAAGATTGTTTTTTGATGAAAGAGGAGAATTGCCCGGTGTCGAGGCACAACATGCTGCACTTCTGAAAAGAATAGAGGCGGGTGAATTTGGTGGAGAAGATCCAAATATAAAACGTCTAAATATTGAATTGTTTAATGAACGTACATTTGCAAATACTGGTACAGTCGCAGTCGATGTCATGTTAGATGCAAAAACATGGATATCAGCAAATACTAATTACTATGAATTGCTCGATACTTTTACAAAAAAATACGGTAGACAATATGAATCACTATTAGGTATAGGGCCAATCGAAAACTACACTCAGTTGATAAGAGAAATTGGAATACTTGATCGAATGGAAGATGAGTACTTATTAAGTGGAGATCCTAGTAAGCGAGCTCAGTATAGAACAATAGCAAAACGATTAAGCACTGCTAGGAAGCTTCAGAATAGAGTTACTAGAGAAACGGGTAAAGAAAGAGATCGAATGAGAGCCAGAAATAAAGAGCTTGACGCAAACTTAATCATAATTGGAAAATAAATTGAAACAATTACAGAATAAAACTATCATAACAACTATAAAAAATAGAACGTTTCCCTCAATAGGCAAACGTGTAGTAACTCGCAGTAATGCCAGTTAGGAGTATTGTATGTCAGATGTAAATGCTTTTGGTGCTGAGACGGCAGGTGATTATCCTCCCGATGAAATGCAAGAAGAGCAGGCTATGCCGACTATAGAAGATTTAGTAGCTAGGCTGAATGAACAAGAAGGTCGATTGTCTGAGATAGATAGAATGAAGCACGATGTCTCTAGTGGGCTAGGGCGTGTTCAAAACTTTCAATCACAGCTAGACAAATTTGTTGCAGCTAATGCAGATACTGGCGATGTCAGTGCACGACAAGACCAAGTTGAAGCAACACTTGAAGTATTAAGTGAAGCTCTATCTGAACTACTGCCAGAAGAGGTGCAAACACAATTGCGTAATAAACAATTGGAAAGTCGTCTCGAAGCTCTGGAAAATGGTTCTACTTCAAACGTCGAACAGGCAGATGCTGAACCTACAGCTGATGTGAACAGTCTAGTTGACGAAGCAAAGTGGCAAGAAGCTGCTACGGAAACCCATCGTATGGTACAACAGATGGGTTACAATCCATTGCCCCCCGAAAAGGGCGGTGATGTACCTGTTGCTGTATATGAAGCAGGTGTTGCAGCCAGTCAAGGTAACCCGTATACCGCCATCAACTACGTCGTGGATTGGGTAAAAAATAATTTGCAGGAAGATGCAGCAGCCTCACGTATTGCTGAGACAAAAGCTGCAGCTGGGCAAGGTGCACCACCACGTGCTGGTTCATCGCCGAACATAGATGACTTAGTAAGTCGGGTAGCAACTTCTAGTAAGGGGTTATCAGATCTATCGGAGGCTGATAAAGCAAAAGTGTTGGAACACATGGGGCCAGCCCTGCGACAACTACGTAGATAGGAGAGTCTTAAGTGGCTACTACAGGTAACACTACTACCTCTGCTCTGTCTGATAGTCTTCCTACTGTCATTGCGTCTGCACGTATTGTTCGTGAATACGAAGGAACAATGACCAGCGACCAAGTCGTTGACAAGGTAGTATTAGATCAGAACACAGGTACATCGTGGAATGAAGTACGTCTTGACAAATTAACTGCTCAAGGTATTTCAGAATCAACAATGCTTGATAATCCACAACAAATGTCTGACTCACTATTGACACTTACACCTACAGTTGCAGGTATTCAAACTATCGTAACTGACCGTGTATATCGTCGATTGTCGAGTAACGTACTAGCACAGATTGGTGTGTTAGGGCAAAATGCATTGCAACGTAAAAAGGACAAGGATGGTCTAACTCAATTAGATTCATTCTCTACTTCTCTTTGTGGTGCAGGTAATACCCTAACCGCTGGTCATATATCTGCTGGGCAAAGCCGTATATTCGGTAACACAACTGAGCCTGCACCTCCGGGTAACGTCTCAATTGTATTGCACCCATTCCAACTCAAGGACATTCAGGATCAATTGACAGTAGGTATTACAACTACTGCTTCTAATGGTGCTGGTTCTGTAGATGGAACAACTGCAGAGATGGTACGAAATGGATTCAGTGGACAGCTTTACAGCTCCAATGTTTTCACAGATGGTAACATCACAATAGATAGTTCGGACGATGCTAAAGGAGCAATCTTTCACCAGATGGCAATCATCTTGGTAGAAGGCCATGCACCTAAAGCTGAAGCTCGACGTAGGCCAGATATTGGTGGTGGTGCAGACGAAGTATTCTTGTATGACGAATTTATTTTCGGTGAACGCCGAGATGAATGGGGATACGAGCTATACTCTGACGCAACCGCACCAACATCATAGTAAGGAGGGATATAAATTATGGTAGCTAACGCAAAAGCCGAATCATTTACATTCAACTCGATTGCTAATGGTGGAACTAAATCAGAGTTTTTCACTAACTCAAATGCGGTTCGTATTTTGAACATGACTGTAGTATCGGAAGCTGCTATTGCAGCTCACTCTACTGCGGTATATAAAGTCGAACTACTTACTGGGGCAACGGTAATCGGTAAGATTACTAATGACTCAGATGAGAGCACAACCACAGCTACAACTGGGGTAGTGGGCATTGACTCAGCTTTGTATGCTGCTAAGACCACAAGGTCAATAGCATTCACACAAGCTGGTGCAAACTCAGATGGTGCATATGAGAATGCAGCTGATGCTGTATTAGAAATCAAGGCAAGCAATGACACTGGTGGTACTATCACCGATGTTACTGTTCATCTTGAGTATGCAGTAAGCGACTAAGTATGAGTGAACTTGTTGTTGCTGCATCCATCGTCAGTCCAGACGAACCTGCTTTAAAGCTTGAAGAACTTAATGTTCAAGGGACTAAAGAGCAGGGGGTGCAGCGACGGCAATTCATACATGTAATACGAGATGATAAGCCAGCAGTTTGGTCTAAGGACTTAGGTTCAGCCGATTCATTTACTGCACCACAGTTCAATGTTCCATCATTCATGGAGCACACTGTAGCAGAGCTAATGGAAATAGCTGATC
>VTLG01016458.1_pt1 | contig 29542 bp, 41 predicted proteins | sample 4694571 | NCBI WGS metagenome assembly VTLG01 (sample SAMN12604809, study PRJNA352737) | marine metagenome | biome: ENVO:00000447; feature: ENVO:00000209|ENVO:00000569|ENVO:01000036; material: ENVO:00002151; isolation source: viral sequences binned using virsorter ...
AAGAAAAAAATAAAGAAACAAAAAAAACATCAGCCATAACCAAATTAAAAGCACTTGGTTTAGATGACGATGAAATAAACGCATTGATGGGAAATTAAATGTTTGGTAACTCCTCTTTTGCTGAAGCAGCCTTTGCAAATGTAGGAGGCGTTGTACAGATTGCCACAGCAGAGATGAGTGCTCTTGGCACAAGTTCTAGTGTAGGATCTGGAATACTAGTTGGTGTTTCATCATTAAGCGGTAACTTTACCTCAACAATAGAAATAAGCACGATATCTAGTGGTGTTATAGACTTAAGTTCTCTGTTTACACAAACCACTGAAAACATAAAGATAGTTAACTTTACAGATGTTACTATGTCTAGCATCTTTACAAAAACAACTTCTGGCACAGCTATCCTCTCTGGTGTGTCTTCACAAGATTTAAATTTTACAAAAACAACTTCTGGAGATATACTGTATGTAGCTATTGTGCCAGACGCAAATGAGACTTATACTGAGATAACGCCAAGCGGCACAGAGACATGGACGGAGATAACGCCAAGTGGTACAGAAACATACACAGAAATAAACGCATGAGGTTATAATGGCATCAACATATACGAGTAATACTGGAATAGAAAAAATAGGTTCTGGAGAACAAGCTGGAACTTGGGGTACAACGACCAATACAAACTTTGATATTATCGACAGAACTTTAAACGGAGTTGTTACTTTAACTATAAGTGGTAACACAACTTTGACTACGAGTGATGGTTCATTGTCCAACGGACATTACAAAGTATTACTATTAAGTGGATCTCCAAGCGGTGCCTTTGATTTAACTTTTGACCCAAATGACCAACAAAAATGGTTTTTTATTAAAAACAGTACTGGTCAAACAGCTACCATTAAACAAGGTGGTGGTTCTGGATCCACTGTTACTATTGCTAATGGCACATCATCTATTGTATTTGCAGATGGCACTGGTGCAAACTCTAACGTAAATTCTATACCTACAGATTTATTAGGAGATACAACTCCTCAACTTGGGGGTAACCTAGATACAAATGGAAATGCTATATTGTTTGGCTCTAGTAAATGGTCAATCGAATTAGATACTGGCGATAATGATTTACTTTTTAAATATAATGGAACAGCAGTATTTAAACTAGCTTCTAACGGAGCCGTAACATCAGCAAATAATATCACAGCTTTTGGAACTGTCTAATGGCGGCATTACAATCATCTGGAGCAATATCATTTCAAGATATTGAATCTGAGTACAATCCAGGCACTAACTTTCCAAGTAGAGCCTTAACTGAGTTTTATCTAGGTGGTTCTTTTGTTCGTGCAAACGCAGGCAATAATAGTTCTACAAATTTATCAGCAGGCGTTCCTACTTCTGGAGCGATATCTTTAAATGATTTCTATGGTAAAGAAAGAGCTTTTAAAAAAACATATTCATCTACTGCTACAAATCAAAGTGCAGATAGTGTTTTTGGAGATGACTTTGAAGTAGATTATCCAAAACAAATTGTTGTTGATTCATCTCAGACAGTGGGTTCAACAAGCACATCTAATGCGGCTTTAACAATAGAGAGCAATGGTGTCGGTTCTATCACCATAACAAACAATGGAAGTATTGAAGGTGCAGGTGGTGCGGCAGGAGCGGCAGGTGGCAATGCTCTTGAGGTTGCTGGAAGTGTTGCGGTTACATTAGTTAATAATGGCACAATAAAAGCTGGTGGTGGCGGAGGTGGTGCAGGTGGTGCGGGCGGTAAAGGTGTTTACACGGCTAACGCTACATTTTCAAGTTTAGTAGATCAAGGTGGCGGAGGTTCGTCTACACCACAAAACAATTCTCCAAGTTGGTTTACAACTTATGGAGGTTCTGGAAATAATTTAGATGGTGTTGGAGTTGTAGGTGACAGATTATGGGGTGGTATTGGAGCACAATTTAGTCGTGGAATTAATCCATCACAGTTTGATTTAAATTCTTTAGGTGGTGCAGGAACGGGATTATCTGCTCTTTGTGCTAATAGAGGTCCGATTTATTTTTCTGCACAAACAAATACAACTGGTGTTTATACAGTAACTGCTGGTATTAGCTCTCAATATGGAAGTGGATATGGAACTCCACAAATATCAGTAAGTACAAGCACATCAAGTTCTGGTACTTTAGTTTCAAACAGTGGCACGGCAGGTATTACAGCTTCAACTACAACTTATTTCACTGCTTTTGGAACATCAGCACATCAAGGAACAAACTCGCCAAACTTCTATTATAATTCATTAAGTGCAACTGTCTCTGGTACTTGTCTAGCAACGCAAGATGGTGGAGCTGGTGGAGCTGGTGGTGTTGGACAAGGGTACAATCAATCTGCTGCATCTGGGTCAAGTGGTGGTTCTGGTTCTAATAATGCAGGTGCTGGCGGAACTGGTGGAGCGGGTGGAGCATTTGGAGCGGCTGGGTCAGACGGAGGAACTGGAAGCAATGGCTCTGGTTCAAGTGTGAGCTTTCCAGCTACTGCACCAACAAATGGTTCAAGTGGAGCTTCTGGTGGTGCAAGTGGTAAATCTATTCAAGGTGTAAGTAATGTAACATCAAGTGGTAGTGGTAGTTTAACTGGAGCAACAGCATGATAAAAGCATTAAAATTTAGACCAGGTATTAATAGAGAGGTAACATCATACTCTAATGAAGGTGGGTACTTTGACGGTGATAAAATACGTTTTCGTATGGGGTTTCCAGAAAAGATAGGTGGTTGGGAAAAATATTCCCCTAATCAATACTTAGGTAGTGCTAGAAGATTACATAACTGGATAGGATTAGATAGCTCTAATTTTCTAGGTATCGGTACACATCTTAAATATTATATTGAAGAAGGTACGACCTTTAATGACATAACTCCAATAAGACAAACTACAAGTGCTGGAGATGTAACCTTTTCTGCATCAAATGGTAGCACTACAATAACAGTAACAGACACAAGTCATGGTGCAGTTGAAAATGATTTTGTTACTTTTTCTGGAGCAGCGAGTCTAGGTGGCGTAATAACGGCTACAGTTTTAAATGCAGAATATCAAATTGTTAGTATATTAGATGCTAATACATATACAATCACATCTTCTGTTGCTGCTAATTCTTCTGACACAGGTAACGGTGGAAGTAGCGTAGTAGGTACTTATCAAGTTAATGTAGGATTAGATCAAGTTATTGGAGGTACTGGCTTTGGTGCTGGTACATGGGGTGGCGTTACTAATGGTGCTTTACAAACAACTATCAATGAGGGTGGTACATTTAGTAATTCTGATACAACTTTAACTGTTACAAGTGGTACTGGAATATCAAACAACGATTTTATTTTAATTGATTCAGAAATACTTCAAGTAACAAATGTAGCAACAAATGATTTAACAGTAACCAGAGGACAAAGTGGCACTGACGCAGATACTCATGCAAATGGAGCCACAGTATTTTTAATTGTGGGAAACGCAGACTCAGATAATGATTACGTTGGCTGGGGAGATGCTGCAACAGTTTCAGTAACAACGCAGATACGTCTATGGTCACATGATAATTTTGGTGAAGATCTTATAATTAATATAAGAGATGGAGGATTATTTTATTGGGACAAGAGTTTAGGATTAGCTAGTCGAGGTGTTGAGTTAAGTGCTACTAGCACATTTAGTGGAGAAAAAAGTGTTCCTACTGTAGCTAAACAAGTGCTAGTATCTGATATAGATCGTCATGTTATAGCTTTTGGTTGTGATGGTGTCGGTGGAAGTTCGTCTGCAACACAAGGTGATGGTGTACAAGATCCATTGCTTATAAGGTTTAGTAGTCAAGAAAATCCAGTAGACTGGTTTCCGACTGCAACGAACACCGCAGGTGATTTAAGACTTGGTGCAGGCTCAACCTTTGTACAAGCCGTAGAAACAAAAAGAGAAATACTTGTTTACACAGATAAGTCATTACATTCTATGAGATTTATAGGTCCACCATTTACTTTTGGTATATCACAGTTAGCGTCTAATATTACGATTATGTCTTCTGCATCGGCTATTGCTACAGAAGATGTTGTATATTGGATGGGTATTGATAACTTTTATGTTCACGCTGGACAGACTGCACAGTTACCTTGTACAGTAAAAGACAAAATATTTTTAGATTTTAACTTAGCACAAAGAGACAAAGTTGTTGCTGGTATTAATTCAGAGTTTGGTGAGGTGTGGTGGTTTTATCCATCTGCTGAATCTAGTGAGTGTGATAAATATGTCATATGGAATTATAACGAAAAGGTTTGGTATTATGGCTCTTTAACAAGAACAGCATGGCTTGACAGAGGTATAAGAAACTTTCCAATAGCAGCAGGCAGTGGATATATATTTAACCACGAATTAGGATTTGATGATGATGGAAGTGCAATGACTTCTTTTGTAGAGACATCGCCTATGGATATAGGTGATGGAGAAAAGTTTGCTTTTATTAGAAGAGTTATACCAGATTTAACTTTTACTGGTTCTGTTACTGGTAGCTCTCCAAATGCTACTTTTACAGTTAAAGCAAGAGACTTTCCAGGCGAAGACTTTTCTCAAACTGGAACTGGAACTACTACTAGAACGGCAACAAATCCAGTTGAAGCGTTTACAAATAAACTTGACTACAGAATTAGGGGCAGATCTTTTGCAATAAGACTTGATTCTAGTGCATTAGGGTGTAAATTTAAAATGGGAACACCAAGAGTTGATATTAGAGAGGACGGAAGAAGATAATGGCATTAGTTGGCGTACCACCACCGAGGTTACCAGAACCACCTGAAGTTATAACTAGACAATATGTAGAGGATCTGGTGCGTTCTTTAGAAATTTTTATTTCACAAGAGAGAAACCCTGGTGAGTTACGAGCAACTAAAATTACATTGACTGACTTACCAACTAGCTCTAGTGGACTAGAAGTAGGAGCTTTGTTTAACGACAATGGCACTATTAAAATTGTTACATAAATGGTATAGTAAATAAAATGGGAATATTTAAAAGCGTTACAAAATTATTAAAGAAAGCAGCTCCAGTAATTGGTGGCACAATAGGCTTTGCAATAGGTGGACCTATGGGGTCTGCTGCTCTTGGATCTGCTCTTGGAGCGGGTATAGGTAGCCTTGTTGGTGGAGCAGATACAGATGACGCATTAAAAGCAGCTTTATTAGGTGGTATTGGTGGTTACGCTGCAAGTGGTGGTAAATTTTTTACCCCAACAACAGGTAGCGCGGGTGTAACTGGTTCTGCTGCTAATATTACTGGTTCTGAAATTGTTGACCCTAAAACAATAACTGCAATTAAATCTTCTTCTGACCCTGGAATATTTAGCAAGATAGGTACTTTCGTTAAAGAAAATCCATTTACCACTGCTGGTATAGCAGGATTAGGACTAACTGCTCTTGGTGGATTAGAGGAAGAGGAAAAGACAACAAAAGCAGATAAAAGACCTTACCCAGAAGGAACAGCTAGATTAGGGATAGGTCAAATAGATAACAAAAAATATAACTTAAATAACAAAGAAGAAAGAGATCAATACTTTGAAGATTTAAGAAAGAAACAAGGAATAACATTAGCTGGTGGTGGAGAAGTCGAAGGACCTGGAACTGGCACAAGTGATTCTGTACCAGCTAGACTATCTGATGGCGAGTTCGTATTAACTGCTAAAGCCGTAAGAGGTGCTGGTGGTGGAGATAGGGACTTGGGTGCAGCTAGAATGTATGATATGATGTCAGAGTTAGAGAGGGTAGCATAATGGCTGAACAAACCGTTGAACAAACCGTTAGACTGGCTCCGTTTCAAGAGGAGTTTTTAGCAGATATATTTAAAAGTGCAAAAGCCTTAACGGGTGAAGGCACACAAATGCCTTTTGCTAAACAAGAACTAGCAGATTTATCCGAAGGACAAAAGGCAGCGATAGCAAATGCATTAGGTGGAGTTGGTGCATTTCAACCTTTTTTGCAACAAGGTAGTGCAGCAGTGGGTCAAGGTATTGCAGGCGCACAAGCTGCAGGTTTTGATCCTACTAGTTATCAACAATTTATGGATCCTTTTATGGAAGATGTCATTGCAAGAACACAGGCAGACATTGCAGATAAAGGAGCACAACAACAACTTCAAGCACAAGCAAGTGCAGCAGGTTCTGGTGCATTTGGTGGTTCTAGACAAGCTATATTACAAGGACAGATTGCAGCCGATACAATGGATCAACAAGCAAGAACTGGAGCACAGTTAAGATCTGCTGGATTTCAACAAGCACAAAACTTAGCACAACAACAAGCTAATCAAGCATTAAGACAAGCACAACTAACGGGTCAGTTGGGTGTATCACAAGCTGGTCTTGGACAACTTGGACAACAAATGGGCGTACAAGATATTAATACATTGTTAGGTATCGGTGGACTGCAACAACAACAAGGTCAAAGAGCACTTGATGTTGCTAGAGCAAATACACTTGCTCAACAAGCACTGCCTTATCAACAGATTGGCTTTATGTCTGACATCTTTAGAGGTGTACCAGCGTTGCAACAAACTTTTTCCACAACTAATACACCACCACCAAGTAGAACATCACAGTTGTTAGGACTTGGTATTGCTGGACTTGGTGCAGCTGGACAAGCAAAAGGATTTGGTAACCTCTTTGGATTTGGGGGATAATATGACCGTATACAATAGAAAGATGTTTCGTAAAAAAGGTGGTGGAGCTACTGGTATCATGGCTAGTGGTCCAGAGTTAATTAAAGCTCAATCAGGTACCTTTGTAAATATTCCAGGTGGTGGTTCCACTCTTCAAAGAAGTGGTTTTCCAGGTTTAAGAGCATTTGGTGGATTAGGTCAAAATATTCCAAGTCGATTTCAAATGCCTACCTTAGAAGATATAATAGGTGCAGGTGGACAACCAACAAACACAAGAGCAAGAGGAAATATCTCTGCTAGAAGTTTAAATCCAAAAACTACAGTTGATAGACCTCGTGCAGTTCAAGTTCCAGACTATAATACAGGTATAGTTGACATAGTTAGAAGCGAGAAGTTTGGTGGAACACAATTTGGTAGAGATGCAGTAAAACAACTGTCAAAAACAGAAAGTGATATTTATAATCGAATGGGTCCTTTTAGAGGAAGAGATTTAACTGCGTCAGAAAAACTTGATGATGATGTAGGTGAGTCTTCTTCAGAAAGTGCTATTAAACAAGGTTTTAGAAGTTTAGGGGATGGGGTTAATACATCTATAAACAATATTTTAAATAAAGCAAAAATAGATGAAACTCCTTTTGACTTAGAGGGAGCGGAAGCATTTGATGATTCCACTGACATAAAAACAGAAACAACTAAAAAAGTAGAAGCACCAGTTATTGGTGGAGGTGATAATAAAACTAAACCAAATAATGTTAGTGAAATAGACACAATGATAACTAGCATATTTGGAAAAGATAAAACCAAAGATACGACTAAAGGAGCTGGAACAGAAACCAAAGGTGGTGGTAAAGCTTCTGCTGCAAGTGAATCTACAAAAAATGCATACAAAAAAACAAACGATCTAATTAAAAATTATGTTGAAAAAGGCGACTCAGAAAATGCAACAAATACTCAATTAATGCAGGCAGGATTTACTAAAGCAGATGTAGAAAATATGTCTCCAGCAGAAAAGGTTGCTGAAGTAAAGAACATAATCACAGAAGTAATGGGTTCAAAAGATACTGGTGTAGATGATGATTTAAATGCTATGAACACAATTATGCTTGGATTATCTATCGCAGCTGGAGATTCTCCAGATGCTCTTACAAATGTTATTAAGGGAGCTAAAGATTACACCGAAAGAAGAGTAAAGAACTTAAAAGAAAAAAGAGCTAGAGAAGAGAAACTTGATATGTTGGCTCTTACGACTGTATTGAATAGAGAAGACAAAGAAGATGACAGAAATTTTAGAAGAGAGTTAAATCAAAGCAGTCAAAAACATGATATGAGAATGTTTTCCATAAAAAGCACTTTTGACATGGAAAAACAGTTAGCAACTTTTAATTTTCAAGAAAGAATAAATAAGACAAATAATTTATTAAAATTAAAACTAGATGATAATGCAACAGAAAGACATGCTAAAGGATTAAAAACAACTATTGCAACAGTTATTGCAAAAATAAAAAGCAATGAAGCAATAGCAAACGCAAGTAATGCTTTAAAGGCAGATATAGCAAATGCAAATAACGAAAATCAACTTTTAAGAACAACATTGTCTAATTTACCAGAGGGTTATGCTTTTGCTATGCAAGAAGGCATGAAATTAGGTAAAGAGGGAGATGATCTATTAGCTTATGCAAAAGAAAAAGGACAATTATTTGCTAAAAATAATATCTTTACAGGCCCAGATAGTATAAGAAGAATGGTTATTAATGTAGCTCCTAAAGTTATGAAAGAGCAAGACATGAATTTTAGTGAAGCAGTTGATCATATTGTTGAGTCTATTAGTGGTAACGAAACATTGTCAAAAGCGTTTCCAGAAATAGGAACTTTTCAAAAAAATGTAGCGAGTCCAACCACTGCAACTATAAATACGAATCAATCAAAACAATTAGACCAAAATAATATTAAGGTCGGAGATACTTTTAATTCTGGAGGAAAAACATTTAAAAGAACGGCAGATAATAAGATCGAATTAGTTGGTGGTTAAAATGACACAAGATATTAATCTTGGTGAGATAATTTTTGACACAGGTGAAAAACAAAAAGATCTTGATCTTGGAACTTTAAAGTTTGATGATGCAAAAAAAATTGAACCAATAGAACAACAAAAAGAAGAGTCATCTACATATGAAGGTGCATTTCAAGAGTTTGGAGAAGGAATAGTTTCTGGTCTTATCTCTATACCACAAGGAATAGCTGAGTTAGGTGCAAGTGTTATTGATCTTGCAGCAGATACAAATTTATCAAAATCTGTAACTGAATCTGCTGATGAATTAAGAGAATATTTAGGTGTAGACCCAGAGGGTTTAGCTGGTAAATTAACAGAGGTTGTTGTTCAGTTTGGAATACCTGGTCTTGGAGCGGCAAGTGCCGTAAGTAAAGTATCTAAGTTAGGTAAATTAGCTAAAGCTGCAAAAGCTAAACCTGGTTTAATAGGTATGTCAAAGGCACAAAAAGTTGGTCTTGTAGGGTCTCAAATGGCTGCCGCGGGGATTGCTGATGCAGCAGTGTCCACTGACGGTATAACAACAATAGGTGACTTTTTTGAGGGTGGTTTTACAGAAACAGATAAGACAGTTGGATTAGATGGAAGAGATGAAGCAGTTAGAAGACTGACAAATAAATTTAAACTTGGTATAGAGTCTACTGCCGTTGTAGGATCACTACCAGTTGTTTTTAAAACAACAAAAGAAGCATTAAAAGGCACAACTGCATTAACGAAAGCGGTAGGAGACACGACTGGGTTAAGTCAACCTGTTGGTAATATTGTTAGTAGAGTCGCAGAAACAGTTAAAAAACCAATTGATGCTGGTGCTAAATATCTTCAAGAAGCAGAGCAAAGAACTGTTTTAGGTGGCGTACTAGAAACAACAACGGATGCAGCAGGTAAAGCTACAGTAAATCTTGTTCCAGCAGAAGCAAGTCTTGGTGATGAGATATTAAGTGGTATTACAAGAAAACTAGGATATAGAGGCAGTCTTCCATCAGAGATTGCAGCAGTCAGAGCAGATATACCTTTACAAACTGGTAAAGAGTTAAGAACTGCAAATTATTACTTTAACTTAATTGATAGAGATTTAGATAAAGTTTTAAAAGAGTTTAACGAAGGTATAGGAGCACAGTCCTCTGGTCATTTAAGACAAAATTTTTATGATAGTGTTTTTGATTTTTTAACCTCTGGCAAGAATATAGATGAATATGCTGCTATACCACAATCAAAAAGAGCTGCAGTTCAAAAAACAAGAGATCATTTAAAGAAGTTAAGTCAAGAAGTTTTAAAAAGTGATGTTTTAACAAACTTAAAAAAGCAAGGCACAGTATTAAAAACTGATTCAAAGAAAAAAGTTTTTGATGTTATATCAGAAACTATTAATAGTGGTTTAAATAAGTATGTTCGAAGAAGATATAGAGCTTTTGAGCAAGGTAGAAAAAATTTTAAGCCTGGAGCACAAGAAACAGAAGATGCAATCAACGGATATTTAAGAGATAAAGACTTACTAGAAACAACTTTAAAAAGATCTGTGGATGACGCAGAACTTAATACAACAGGTAGAACCTATGAAAGTGTTGGTCTTAACGCAGAAGGAAAGTTAATTGGTACACCAACCAGAGAACAAGGAGAAATAGCAGTAAACACTTTCTTAGGTCAATTTGGTATAGGCGTAAAACGAGTGCCACAAGGTAAGACATTTAAACGCATTCAAGATGAAGCTATCGATCATACATTGTTTACTGATAGGACACAATTAACTGATTATCAAAGAAGATTATTGGGTGAAATAAAAGATCCAATAGAGTCTTATTTTGGAACAGTGTCTGACATATCTTCTTTCTTAGCTACAGATAGATTTTTTGGACAAATAAGAAAAATGGTTGAGGCAAATCCAAATGGTAGTTTAGCTAAATATTTTGTTCCAGAAGGAGGCAAAGCGCCTGCTGGATATGTACCATTAACGGGAAGATCAGGTGAAGAGGGCGTAGATCAATTTATTAGTAGTTATGGTAGTTTAAAAGGGTTTCAAGTTCCTCCTAAAATAAGAGATGATTTAAGTCGTTTTATTGTTGGAGACTTAGGTGTAATTGGTAATGCAGCAAGACAATTTTATGGAAACTATTTTTTAAGAGCTAAAGGTGCAACTCAATATGCTAAAACAGTTTTGTCTCCAGTAACACAGATTAGAAACTTTACAACTGCAACTCTGTTCGCAACTATGCAAGGTAACGTAGGAAGACAAGCTAATTTAATGGAATCAATAAAAATTGCCTTTTCTGATTTAAAAGATTTACCTACAGAACAAGCTATAAAAGAATTAAAAAGATACGATGATTTAGGTATTCTTGGCACACAACCAGAAATACAAGAAATTAAAAAACTTATTAATGAAGGTTTTGGTTTTCAAGGAGCAGATAACATAGCAGGTCAAAAGGTTGGAAGAGAGTTTGGTGGTAAATTTACTGACACCACTTTTGGTAATTTTCTAAATAAAAAAGTATTAAAAAAACTAGAAAAAGCTTATACAGCTAGTGATAATACCTTTAAAATATACAACTTTAATTTTGAAAAAAACAAACTTAGTAAAGCACTACTAGATAAATCAACTGAAGATAAACTTAAATATTACAGAAAAGTTCTTGGAAATGAAACTGTAGACGCTTTAAAAACAGGACAAGGAGGTAAAACTTTATCTACTGGTGATCATTTGGGTGCTTTATTAGATCGTAGATCAGCAGATATCGTTAAAAACACTGTTCCTAACTATAATCTTACACCCGAATTTATTAAAGGTTTAAGGAAGCTACCTTTTGGTAACTTTGTGTCTTTTCCATACGAAATAGTTAGAACAACTGGTAATACAATAAAATTAGCACTAGACGAAATGGCAGATCCTTTAACTCAAAATATAGGTTTGAGAAGAATGACAGGTACATTAGCCACTTTATCTGCTATTCCATATGCAACCTCACAATTAGCTTATGCATTAAGTGGTGTTTCAGAAGACGAAATGAAAGCATATCAAAGATCTTTTGCTCCACCATGGGAGAAAAATGCACGATTAATACCAGTGGGTAGAACAGAAGATGGTAAAATACTTTACAATAATTTTAGTTACTTTACTCCTTATGGTGATTTAGAAAAAATAGCTTTTGGTGCTTTTAATAAATTTGATGAAGTTAGAAATCAAGGTAAAGGTTTTGAAAATGCAGTTTTTCAAGGTTTCTTTGAATCTTTTGGTGAACTATTAAGTCCTTACACATCAGAATCAATTATATTTGCAAAGCTCAGAGATGTTTTACCAGAAGAAAAGTTTTTTGGTAGAGGTGGAGCAACAGAACTTGGAGCTAGAGTATACAACCAACAAGATTCTGTCGGAGATAAAATGGCAAAAAGCTTCAAACATATCTTAGATGGTTTTATGCCAACTGCTATTCCAGTCAATGTCAGAGGTGGAGAGATTGTAGCAGGTGATTTTACAAGAAGTGTGTTTGGTGGACATCTAGGCATAACAGAAAAAGATAGATTAGGAAGAGAACCAAAACTAACAAGAGAATTATTTGGTGCTTTACTCGGTGGTACAAATGAAATGGATCCAGAGTTAGCATTAAAATTTAAAGGTTATGAATTTTCTACAGCAAGAAAGAATGCCTCTAGTATATTTAATAGTGTTGCAAGACGAGCTAATGTAACAAAAGACGAACTACTTGAAGCTTATCAAAGAGGTAACGAGGCAAGATTCAGAGTGTTTAATGAGTTTTATGCGATTGTTCAAGACTTAAAAAGACTTGGTAAAAGCGAAAAAGAAATAGCAAGATTATTTAGACAAAATGGAGTAACTGGAGTAAATGAATTAATTCGTGGAAAATATAAACCTCTACCCAACGCTGCCATAACAATTAGAAGAGCAATGAGAAGAGAGGGTACAATTGGTGAATATCCAAGAGATGAAATAAATAAAATATTAAGAGAGCAAAAAAATAGAAAATTTGTTGCACCATCTTTAGATCAAGATGAAACACCAACAGTTAAAAAAGAAAGACCTATTCCTTTTACAAGAAATAAACCACCAGTGACCACTGCTCCTGCACAAACAAGTAACTTAAATACTGGACAACAAATAAATTCATCTTTACTTTCTTTATTAGGCGCTAACCCAATAGAGGCAGCTAAAAATTTAGAAATAGCAAGGAGAAATCAATGAAACTATCGGCACATTTTAGTCTAACAGAGTTTACAAAATCACAAACAGCAGAACGCAAAGGTATTGACAACACACCAGACGATAACCACATAGAAGCTATGGAACAGTTGTGTCACGCTGTTCTAGAAGAGATACGATATCACTTTCAAAAACCCATGGTTATTAACTCTGGGTATCGCAGTCCCGCCTTATGTGAAGCGATTGGCTCAAAATCAACCAGTCAACATGCAAAAGGTCAGGCGGCTGATATAGAAATACCAGGCGTTGATAATTTAAAACTTGCTCAATATATACAAGACAAGATGGACTTTGATCAATTGATCTTAGAATGCTATACTGGAGATCCAAGTTCTGGTTGGGTTCATGTCTCGTACAACAACCAAGGCGAAAACAGAAAAGATGTGCTTACCTATGACAGAACAAATGGATATAGGAAAGGATTGATAACTTGAAAGACGGCCCGTTAAAAGATGCCATGAATTCAGATCATGGTGACAATATAATTAGACAAGAGTTCTCCACCATAAAAATTGTAGATGGAGTAATTGTCAAAGAAACTTTTACAAGAGATTATGACTTTTATGGAGACTATCATGATTCTCATATCTCACAACCTCTTGTTCAAATACACATGATACCGAAAGAAATGTTGCATTAATGGCATACAAACGTAATTATCAAAGAGAGTACGAAATAGAACCCAAGTCTCGTAGAAAGAAAAGGGTTAATCGTAATTACGCTCGTAAAAAAATGATGAAGAAAGGTCTTGTTAAAAAAGGCGATGGTAAAGATGTGCATCATGTCGGTGGTAATGCGCTGAAGAAACACAGTAAACTAAAAGTTGTATCAGCATCAAAGAACAGATCTTATGCACGAACAAAAAAAGCTAGAAAAAAGAATCCGAAGTCATAATGCCAACATCAATTGTCAATTTACCCTCGATAGATGTATGGGTCAGAAAAGAATATTTAAAAGATCATGAGGATGGTCATGGAGAATTTGTTAAAGGTATTTGGATTACAGCCAAGTCTATACCTGGGAGAGCGTTTTATTTCGAAACTTACCTTCCCGATTATGGTGCTTTGTATGATAAGCTACCTATTAGTGCATTCGTTTCTAAGCCAGTTGTCCCGACTCCAGATATGGATCTTTACAATCTCCAGTTTTGGAATTGCATGGATTATGGCGTGGTTGCTATTACTAAGAACTTTATAGCGTCCATGGACTTTGAAGTATATACCAGAGACCACGGAACATTGACGGGTCAATATGTGGCAACATTAGATAACTATCATGCAGATCCAGATGTTATTGATTATTCAACCAGTGAAAAACCAGCAGAACATAAATCACATAATATCATAGAACTTAGCAACGGACAGTTTTGTTTATATCCAAACAATAGAATGCGTGTCTATGATAATTCTTTAACTCCAGAGGAGCCATTGCAACCAGACTTTAAAGTCAGTACAATAGAATACCAGGTCGAAAACGGACAGAAGTTTAGACTTGGAGATACTGATGAATATTTCTGGAAGACAAAAAAAGAATGATTGAATTTCTGTTAGTGTTTATGATAGATTCACAAATCGTAAATCAAACACAACGATTTAAAAGCATAGACAGATGTCTGTACTTTGCACAAAAACTAACAGATCAACCAAGGATTCCACAAGAAGATGAGCCTCCAAAAAAAATCACAGCGTATTGTAAGCCCGTGCCGAAACGTATGTAAGATAGAAAATTATAGTTGCATTGGTTGTTTTAGAACATTAAGTGAAATATCTACTTGGTCAACGCTAACACACGAAAAACGTACCAAAATTATGGAATCTTTGAAAAAACGAGGCTCTCAGATCGCCACACAGAGGTGAAACAATACCTCCGTGTGTGATCCTGTCTTACGTTATGCACATCTATTGTACGCCTATCTGTGATCGTTTTCAAGCTTTTTAGCTAATTTGACCCCAATTATCTCCTAATTCAGCATCAACTTCAAAAGGTATTCTTACTTCGGGGACACAAGTAGTCATTATTTCTTTTATTTTGTCCACTTGCTCTTGATTTTCAATATTAAAACAAAGTTCATCGTGAACTGTTAACATTGGGCATAAACCTGCTGCATAACAATCGACCATTGCCTTTTTAGTTTGGTCTGCACTTGACCCTTGAATCAATCTATTGAGCGCCTTGTATGTATATGCTCTTTGAACATTCTGATATTCTTTCACTGCATCTTTCAATGGCAAAGGTCTTTTGGCAGTAAAACCTCTTGGTTCGTATAATTCAAAACGACATTTTCTTCCTAATTGAGTTCTTATAATTCCATGGTTAGATGCATAATTTGAAACTCTCGTTGCCAAGTCTTTTACAAACGGAACTTCTTTATTATATGTTTCTAATAATTCTTTTGCCTCTTCTTCTGTTATAGCTAAAGTGTCTGCTAGTTTTTTACGGCCCATGCCATACATAATTCCAAGGTTTACAGTTTTAGCCTCTTTTCTACTTATACTCGCCATGTCTGCAACCATCTGATGAAAGTCTGCTTTTCCTTCCTTATACATGGTTACCACTTCCTCAATCAAAGGATGCACATATCCATCCATTGGTTTAGCACAATAATGTGCCAACCATCTTGGTTCTTGTGACGCATAGTCAAATGACCCCCATTTACATCCCTCCTCTGGAATAAACAACCCTCTAATAGCCTTCTTGATTTCTAAATCTCTAGATGGTATTTGTTGTAGATTAGGATTACTAGAACTAAAACGACCAGTTACAGTTCCACCATCGTCAGTACGAAGAGGATGAAAGTCACAATGTATACGACCATTATGAGCATGATTAAGAATTGTTTCAACAAACGTAGTATTCGCTTTGTTAAGTTCTCTTATTTTAACAATCTTTTTTGCTATTGGATGAGGATGATGAGAGAGAAATTGTTTTGTGAAAGAGGGAGACCTGCTCTTTTTTGTGCGAGAATACTCAAGTCCAAAAAAATCAAAGACTTGTGCTATAGATGTGCTGACCCAAGGTTCAACCGCAACACCAGTCTCTTTGACTATCTCATCAAGTAATTTCTTTTCTTGGACTGCCATTTGTTTTCTAGTTTTTTCTGCTTGATCCAAATCAACTCGTACTCCTTTTGTTTTCATATCTAGAATAACGGGCAGTAAAGATGTTTCTAATTCAAATATACTTGTACATTCTTCTTTATCTAAAAGAGTTACAAAGTGATCGTATAATTTCAAGGTAACGGCAGCATCTTGTTCTGCATATGCACCCACATATTTAGCAGGTAGTTTATACATCTCTGATTTTGGATCTACACCGAACTCACCTGCAGCATGTCTTAAAGTTTTTTCGTTCTTATACTCTTTTAAATAATCAATAGCGAGACTATTTAAATTATAGAACCTTCTGTTTTCATCTATCAACGGAGCCATGATCATTGTGTCTAATATGGGACCTTTGACCTCTATACCCTCTGCCCTCAACCATCCAACATCATACATAGAGTTATGAAATATTTTTGGTATGTGTGGTGTATCCATTTGTTTTTTAAACCAATTCAACACTAGCTTTGAATCTATATTACCTTGAGCATGTCTTATAGGATAATAACCTTGAAAATCACCTGCAGCGACTGCTATTCCTATAATGTGTCCATCTTTTCTACACCATCCAGGCCCTAACTTTATTAAATTAGGGTCTCTCGTTTCTAAATCTACGGCTATTCTTGATGCTTTTGTTAAATCTGGAAAGTCACTTGGAGGAGACCAATCAAAATCTATATTACCCCAAGATAAATCTTTTATGTCTTGATCAATAACACTAAATCCATTTAAATGATATTGCTCACTTGTCATTAATTATTTCGCCTCCTAGTGCAGCGTATCCTATAATATCTATCCAAGAATCATCCTTGTTTATGTCCTCTGCTAGTCTAGCAGTTTTAACACCCACCATACAAGCTACAACTTCCTCTGGTGTAATTGGCTCCTTTAATTTCTTATCTAAAAGAATAGTCCATATATCTGCTATCCTCTGATGATTCTTTTTTACTGGCCCATAATCTTTTGCTCTGGGACCTTTAATTAATTTTTGAGCTTCTGCTAAAAAATAGTCTCTGTCTTTTTTCATAATTCATATCCATTCTTATCTTTAGGTTCAACGATGTGAAGAGTTTTACGAGCACGAGTTGCACCAACATAGAAGATTCTATGTTCACTATCTTCGTTTCCTTTTTCCTTTATTATTTTAGGGCAGTCAAGAATTAATGCAACATTATCCGCCTCTCCACCTTTTGATTTATGTATAGTCGATAGTCTTATTCTAGGTTTTCTTGTTAATATAAACTCTCCTCTTCTTCTTGCCGATGTAATATATATTCTTTGACTATCTGTAACATTCAAGACCTCATACCATTCTTTTTTTGTATCTAAGTTCAATACCGAACCTAGTTCGCTCTTTAACAAATCGTCCAAAGTGTATGTATTCCCTGGATCTAATTGTTCTATCTTCCTTTTTCCACCATACGCAATGTATCCTTTTTTTGTTTTCTTTGAAAAGTCTACCCATTCTCTTACTGTTAAGCTTTGACCTTTGCATATCTTTATCCACCCCTCTATACTTTTTATTATCCCCTCAGAAACAGACCAACCCGTGCCTTCTATCCAAAACATGTAACCTTCGTTTCGTAATTTAGTAGACACTTCGGAAAGTATTTTGTTTGTTCTTGCGAGAATATACCATTCGCCCTCGTTAAAATTAATATCCATGACATTAAAATAATAGGAAACTATTCCAGACTCACTTCTAGGTTTCCATCGTTTGTTTTTTCTTATCCCGACTTTTTTAATTATTGACTCTGCAAAATTATGTATCTCTGAAGGAACTCTGTATGATTTATCAAGAACTATAGTTTTCTTTGCAGAATCTAGAAAATTATTCACAGTTGCGCCTGCCCAATCAAAGATACATTGATCATCGTCCCCAGCATAATATGCTTTTTTAGTGTTAGGTAGCAAACATTCCTTGACCATTCTCCATTGTATTGGAACTAAATCTTGTGCCTCATCTACAATTAATAAATCTAAATCTGGTCCAGTGCCTTGTTTTAAAAACTCTAAAAGCATGTCTGTAAAATCTATTTTAGCTTTACTAATTTTAAAAGATTCGTATGCTTTTTTAAAAACTGACATGTATGATCTATGCAAAGTTTTATCATCAAATGCATCAAACTCATCCATGAGTTCAGTTCCTTTTATTCTAGACATATTATATATATGAAAGTATCTGTCTCCATCGCTTGATCCAGGTGTGTAGAGATCTCCCTCCTCTATGTTTAATTTACTTTCTTTTTGAAAAGCTATGCCTAGTTTTTTACCTATTAAATTCATGTCTGCTGGTTTAACCAAATCTTCTGATTTCATACCTACCCAACGAAAAGCAAGAGAGTGTAGTGTCCTAAAATGAGGAAATCTTTTTGGATCTAACTTAAACCTAAAACAAGCTCTATTTATAGCTTCTTCTGCTGCTTTTCTTGTAAAAGATAAAAAAGCTATTCTCTCTGGCACAATACCATCGGCAATGGCTTTTTCCATAATATCTAAAAGTCTTGTTGTTTTACCCGTGCCTGGTGGCCCGAATATGGCAATTTCATTTTCTGTCTCTGCCTTTGTTTCTTCCTGTGCGTTTACCATGTGTGCATACTCCTTTCGCAAATATTCTTACTGCCTCTGGACGTATCTTCCAGAACTCCTCTACAACATAATCTTCTATTAATTTTTTTTCATTAATGCATTGCTTTCTATTTTCAAACACAATACCAGGATTATAAAAGTTACAAATAGACTCTCCACCCTTGTGTCTTGCCTCTTCTACTAAAACGATACAAAAAGATACGATAACTTCTATCAAAACGGAGGCTCCTCTTCAAACACTACGTTTGGTATTTCAACTTCTTCTTTTACTTCTGGAACCCACCAAACACGAATTGATTTTTGTTTGCCATCTGTTGTTTTAAAATTTCTAGGCTCATTACATTTGTCCCCATGATTTATTTCTTTTATTCTTTCTTGTATTTGACCTTTTGAATATTGTGTAAATCCTTTTTGTCTAAAAAATTCAAGTAAAGAATCAATTTTAAAATATACAAATCCGTTCATTATCCATGGCTTACCAATTAAAAGTTCTTCTGCCGATTGTGCTTGTACTCTGCCATAACAAAAAGATTCAAGCAGTTGATTAAAATGTCCTTTGTATGTTAGCTCTTCTGGTACTTCTATTTCATTTGCCTCTGCCAATAATCCATTAATTAATATCTGCCAATCGCCTTCTTTTATCTTTGGTGGCATAAAATTTTGTTGTTCTAAACATGCAATCTGAAACTTTGATTGTGATTGTAAATCAAAACTTGTTAACTCTAATCGTCTACCATCTAAGTCTGCAAAGAATACTCTCGGCTCTGATTTAACAATCGATATGCCTGTTATTTCTACTGTATCTACATTTGCACCAATTCCATACTTTCTTCTTTTACACAAAGATTTATTGCAATGTGACTTGATTGGTTCTTGATTACATGTATAAAAATATTCTTTTTTTTCTAACTGACCTTGTATCTGAACAATTTCTTGTGCCGATACGGGACTCGTACAATAATCAACATTAAATTTTTCAAGCAGCGCTTTCCAATTATCGGGATCCATTTTCTTGAACATAGCTCCATAATTAAACAAAGACATATTCCTTGCGCCCTCTCCAATGCCATTTAATGCCATGACATTTAAACAAGGTGGACCTTCGGGATATGGTTCTGTCTTTTTTGTTCCTACTTGTAATTTAAAAAATGTATTTGGTTTGACTTTTCTTTTATCTATTAAGTCTAAAAACTCTTCGAATGTGGCAACCTCTCCATCTTCTTTGAAGGCATACCTCATGGTTTGATCTTTGTTATGATAAGGTAGGTTTATAAAATTACCTACATCTCCTCGCTCTACTAATATCTGCTCTTGTTTTGGAAATATCTCACAATTACCAAATCCAATAACAGATGCAATCTCTGATGCTTTATCTCTAAATTCACCTGCATTCATCCAATCTGAAAGAAAGAAAAAGATATGTGCTCCACCACTTTTACTTCTACAAACAATGCATGGTATTTTTAATTTTCTTAATTTTTTATCTAATGAAACATGGTCAATAGGATATGTGTCGATATCCAATGCACCAAACTTACACATGTTCTCCTCGTTAATCGGGATAGCACCAACACCGAGTCCACCTTGTAGATGACCGTTGATAAGTTCTAATGTTAAAGGAGTTCTTTTTACATATGAATTTGCCGCTTGTTTCCCTTGTCTTCTTTCCTGGGAAATCTTTGTCTCTCCGTGTGCCTCTGAGAATCCCTCAAAAGCATCCATAAACCTTTGACCATTGTCCATTAATTAATCCTCGCAAATGGCTTTCAGGTGGAGGTAAAATGAAAATGGAGGAACCCCCACCCGAAACTCTTAATAAAGTTAGAACGGCACTTCGTCTGCATTAACTGAAGGAGCTTGATCAATTTCATCGGCTACTGCCGTTGCTTTGACCTCTCCAGATGCAACACTGTTATGGAACTCTTTGCACTCATTGTACATTTCCATAGAGTCTACCATCCCAACTTTTTCTATTTGCCAGGAATACCAAGATCCTTTGTCATTGCCATCGGCTACTGTTTTAAGTTTCCATTTATTGGCAAACATTGGAGCAGGTTTTGATGTACCATCTTGCAATTTAATCGTTTGCATTGACATCTGTGTAACCCAAATCTTTGATCTTCTAATTTGAGTTTTCTTCATGTCGATGATAGCAGGTTCTAATAAGCCTAGTTCTTCATTAAGAATTTTGACATAATGTTGTCCCGTTCTTACAAGTTCATTACCACTTGGTAAGATATCCATGTTTGTTTCTTTGTCCCTTTGAACATTTAAAACATCTGGATGATTCTTTGGTAACTCTTGTACAAAACCACCTCCTTGAGATCTTGGTACGAACTCAAGTAATTTTTGCTCAAAATAGCATGGTACAACAACAATACCTTCATCTGCTTTCCATACTTGATGGGTAACAGTATTGAAGATATCTCCTTGTTCTGCACCTTTAATATAATCCGAATTAGTTTTAACTAACTGTGGAGACAATGCTTGTAGAATCCTTAAAAAAGGAATCTGCATATCATCTGCCGTTACGTTAGATAGTCCCAAGCCAGAATCGGTTGCCATTTCACTTATCAAATTTGCAGGAAGACCTGCTTTCTTTTTTTCTACTACTTGTGTTGTCATAATTATACCTTTCTAAATGTAGCAGTTGTACCAACATATGCACCAAACATTTCAAGATCTACATCTTTTCCATCTTTGATACGATCCGATAACCAAGATTTCAAAGTCATTGGATGTATATGTGTCTTTGAACTTGGATTAACGCCTTTCTCTTCGAGATCGGCAACGATAGATTTAGCAAGATTGTCTTCTCCCATGCTAAAACTAACAACGACATCGTTTTTAATAATGTCGCTTTCTCCTATTGATCTTAACCAATCAAATGCCTCTCCTTTTCGATCTGAAGGAATACTTGCATGAACAAAAGGTTTTAACTGAACTTTATTACCATCCACAGTAATAGAGTCCATACCCATTTCTTGCATCATTGCAGGAATAGATTCTGTATCTACCTTATGCCTCATTGCCTTAAGATCTTTAAGGTGTTGTTCGGCTTCTTTGATTTGATTTGAAAGTTGTTGACTATTACGAATTAGAGAGGATAATTCACTCCCTTTTTTTGCGTTAACATTATCAAACGCACTCGCATCGGCAGCCATCGTTTCAAATAACTCGTTCATAATTGAACCTCCTTTGTTAAAGTTATGCCCTTCGGCTTTTTATAAAATCCTCGGTAGAATAATAAGGAGAAATTCTACCGAGTGAGATTTTATGCGATATGTAAACATATAATAAATAGTAATTACTTGTCAATGTTTTTTGAAAAATAATTTTTAATCATCCAAGAGATCTGTCTTGCATAAGATCTTCCCTCTTGGTTTGCTATCTGTTTGAGTTCTTCAAAAACATCTATTGGGATAGCCACTGTTCTATATTTTCTCATTGTTACTCCTTGTGGTTTGTTGCTCTCACTTATCATATATAGTATTTTGTTATAATTTTCAGCAATTAATCATCTTTTTTTGGAGAAATTTGTAACCATTTCTTCGCTTCTTCGTTTAGCGCCTTGCCTGCCAAGACAATTTTATTGTGTAAAACTTTCACAATATACTCGTCAATCGTACCTTTTGCTATCAAATCAACATAGACAACTTGATTAGTTTGACCCGATCTATGATTACGATCTTCAGATTGAATCCGTTTTTCTAAATCAAAATCATTAGAATAATAGATTACATTTGTCGCCTTGACCAAGGTTAAACCTCTGCCTCCCGTTTGAGGATTGGCTACAAAAAATCTTACACTTGGATCGTTTTCAATTCCTAAAATTGCATCTTGTCTGTCTTTCTCAGATGTATCTCCATAATAATTTACAGTAGATGCATGACCATATTTTTTTCTAAGAGCATTTGTTATGGCAACAATGTCATGCCTAAACCTTGCCCAAATAATAACTTTGCCACTCATCTCCTCGATAGCATCCAACATGCAGTTTATTCTGTTGTTCTTTACTTCTATTGTTTTTCCATCATTCGTCACAATAAATCCACAAAGTAACTGTTGCAGCTTAATTAATTGTGTCATGACTTCAGTTGCACTTACCAACTCATCATCGACCACTGTCAATGCATGTTTCTTCATTGATTGATAATGACTTAACTGTTCTGTCGATAAGTTAACATATCTAGTTGTATAAATTTTTGGTGGTACATCTTTCAATACATTTTCTTTTGTAACTCTAAACGAGAATGCTTTTAATCTTTGTGCTAACTCATCTAAGTTTCGATAACCAATAACCTGGTTAAAAGAGTGAGCGCCCATCTTCTGTCTTCTAGTAACGGCATATCGACCTTGGAAAGACCAATAAGAATCAAACCCTAACAAGTCTTGACTCATAAATAAACATTGAGAAAACAAATCCATTGGTGATCTTGTAACGGGAGAACCCGTCAGTATCCTTTTATAACTTGCTTGTTTTCCAAGATTAATTAATGCCTTTGTTCTTTTAGCTTGATGATTCTTTATCGTTGTTGATTCATCTACTGCTAATAAAAAGTTTGAGTCTTTGATAAAAGCTTCAGTATATTTTTTTACTTTTGGTGTGGCAAATCCTTCAACATTAATTAAAAGTATTCTAAACTTTGATCTGTCTTTTGTTGCTCGAACTAAATCATCTCTTTGAGTTTTATTTGGATTAGCTCTCCAGGTAAATACTTCATGCTCTACTTCATCTAAAAAATGTTTTGGAATCTCTGTCAGTTCCCAATTTCGATACACTCCTTTTGGTGCAACGATGATTGCAGTATCAATTTTCTTTTGTAGTCTTAGCCATGCCATGTTATCGAGCAGAACTTTAGACTTACCACATCCCATCTCCATAAAGTATGCATAGTTGTGTTTATTAAAACTGTGCATCAATGCATCTTTTTGATGTTGATATGGCATTGTTTTATATTTAAATTCCATGTTATTTTCCCCCCTTTTTCATCTCAACTTCTGCATGATGTTTTCTACATAACACAATGCATTTATTTGTTTCTGCCTCTATTAAATCTTTAGTTAAACCTCTCGATATCATTTCTGCAACAGATAATCTTTTACCATTAGTATGTAAATACTTTTGACCTGGAGAGGTATGATGCCAATCTAATAAACTTGCATCTTCATTGTATCCACATCTAAATTTAAAACCAAAGAGTTTAAAAAGAACAAACTGACAACCTATTCTAACTTTTTTTTCGTTAAAAAATTTTCGTTTGATTCTTTTATGCTCTGTTGGACTTATGTTTCTTTTCTGACTTTTACTCATGTATAAGTATCATCTATCCAAGATAAAGTTGACGCAGCCGAATTTTTAATTGTGTATTTATTTTTATATCTCCCCTCATTTTCGTCTGGTGCTTTCTTTAAGTTTTGAGAACTCCAATCTTCTTGACATTGATTCATTTCTTCTGCCGTTAGATAAGGTCCAAACCATTGTACTTCCCACCATTCTCTCTTAACTCTTTTCCACTCTAAACCAACTGCTAACATTTTTAAGGTAGGTATTTCTATCCCACACATAAAACTGATAGTTTCAATCGGTTTGCTCATCTCCCACATCCTCCTCGCTTGTACTATCGCCAAGTCTGGATTTTGTTTGAAAACTGAAGACGTTATTTCTATGAGTGTCTTTGAGAACTTTAATCGCACTTTTTTTGTTGTGTCCGAGTTGTTCAAGTCTTTCTACTGCCTCTTCCAAGTTAAGTTCCCCCCTAATGTAAGATGATACAGAATCTAAACTCGCCTCCAAATAAATTTCTGATTTACTCCTCTTCATGTCCTTCTGCTCCCTTTGTTATTATTCCCATTTTAATTATCTCCATCATATACAACATGTCGGCATAGTGATCTAATGTTGTAATCATTCTCAACTCTCCATTTTTATCTTCTCCGATGAGCATAACCTCTCTAAATTCTTTTGATGCTATGTCACAGACTTTCTTTACGGGATGTTTTGTCTTGAGAATCTTTTCAAAATTTATAATGTTATCACTCATCTTTGTTGACCTTGACAACATTCATCAACAACTGCCTTGCAGATTACACATTGAGTATGTCCATGTATTTCTACTGTTCTTAAAACTCCTTGGCATCGAGGACATCTTGCAGAGCAATGTTCTTTTACTTTTGCGTCTTGCCACTCACTACCATATTTCTCTTGCCATTCTTCTTTGTTCATTACTCCCTCTATCGTTAAAGTTTATGTCTGTACTCTTTTATCTTTTGCACAACTCATCGTCAAGGTATGAGGAAAAATTAAGGTTGGCATAAGCATCTCTATCATCTGAGACAACCTAGCCTCACATCTTGTCTTGGTTGCGTATCCATTGGGTCTTACCACATCATGTATCTCTATGCAATTTGGTGTCGCATAAATGGAGCAAACAACTATAATTGCTTTGAACATGACTACCCCTTAATTATTCTCTGAAATGCTTCTCTTAAGTATTTAGAATAATATGGATGTCCTTTTTTATCATAGTCGTTACAAGTGTCATTAATAACTCTTGCGACTTTTTCAACTGCCATGTCCCACTCCATTTGATTTTCCTGGATCATAGGTGGTGGTTCTAGGTATGTTGTTTCTTGACCATTGTCCATTGTTCTTCCTTTCACATTAAATGTTAGCACGGATTATTCCTTTTGTCTTCTTGTTCTCTGTTTGGGACCTTTTGGTATGTTTACTTTGTCTGCCCTAGTAAGTCCCTCTAATCTTCTGATATCATCTTCAAAGTCTTTTATGCTTTTATCCACCTCTAAGACAAGATCGATACCAAGCAGAACACCATTGTATTCTGCTCGATCAAGAGTGTATTTAGGAATCTTTAACAAATAACAATGTCTTTCATACAATGCTCGTAAACGATCTATCTTCCTAAACGTGTAAAGTCTATCTCTACCCATTTTTAATATCCTCCTTTATTGCTAATCCGATGTGGTAGGCATGTTGAGGAACAATTGCGTTCCCTAACATCTTTAGTCTTTGAGGTCTGTTTTGTTGTTCGGTTGTGATTCTTGGGATTCCTCTAGGCTCGTCCATCCAATAGGATACCCCATTAGCCACTCTGTCCAATCGCAGTTTAGTCTCGCATCTCCCTCCGTTTGATACATCTTCATTGTGAGGTCGATCTGTCTCCCATCTTTCAATCGCTTTTCGTAATACTGATTGTTGCCATTGTACGAATGTTTCACTTGACCAGAATTCGGAGTTGGAAACTTCCACTCTTCCATCCTCGGTGGTCTTAAAGTTACCCCATTCATCATAGATTGAGCCTCTGTCTCTGTCAGTTCCCCCCTCTCCACTTTCTTTCTGAAGATCATTGTCTGACCCTCTGATGCATGACCGAAGCCTTTGGTTGTCGGAGTTGGATACATCTCCATTGTTTTCGGATCGACTTGTTCTCTCAGATTGCTTGGTCTCTTCCGACCTTTCCTTGCTCCCTCTTGCAATCTCTTCGTTGCCTCTGCCGATCTTGGTGGTAGATAATCCATGGTAGTAGGAGTCGCCCAAGTTTTTACAGACGATCCACACTCTGTCTCGTTTGTGTCTCGCTCCGATACTACTAGCCGAAACAACAAATGTCCTCGTTTGGTAGTTAAGGTTTTCCATTGCAAAGAGTACCTCGTCAAGTCCCATGGAGACATGCCCATATACGTTTTCGAAAACACAGTAAGAGGGTCTAATTTGTTTAACAATTTCATGGATGTACGGAAAGATGTGTCGAGGGTCTTCTGATCCGAGCCTTTTGCCACTTGTACTGAATGGTTGACATGGGTATCCTCCACTAAGGATTCCGATTGGTTGTTGAATAAATTTTGTTGGGTCACTTGCTAACTCCTTTACATCATTAAATATTGGTACGTTTGGAAAATTTTTTGCTAACACTTTCTGACATGGTATATCAAAGTCACAAAATGCTATGGGTTTGGATAGGTTTGCCCATTTAAATCCAAGAGCAAACCCACCAATGCCACTACATAAATCAAGATGATTGATCACAGTTCTGCCTCAAAACTGCATTCTCCGTTTTCATTAATGCAATCATAAATCTTTTTGCCAAGATGTCTTCTTGCATACCACTCTAGATAATATTTAATACCATCCTCGGTATGTTTATGAGGATGCATCTTTTCATCTAAAAAGTCTTGGAGCATTTTATTATTATATCCCTCTCGACTTTCAAAGAATTCATCTAAAAGTTTTTTATACTTATGCAATTTCCTATCACATTCAAGAATACCTTTATGGACATCTTTCTTATGATCTTCATCAAAGTAATAGTGAAGATGGGATGAAGTACCCTCACTTCCAAAAAAATCTGCATCTTGACTTGATTGAACTGCAAACCAAAATTTGCCCTCAATATCTCCATGATAATATCTACCCATTATTTCCTCCATAATATTGATCAATTAATTTTTCTACATCGTTTCTAAACTGATGAAACCTTTGTAACTCGTCTTCATTACCTAGATCGATTGATCTTTCCAATACTTTCTCCATGTAATGTGGAAGAGTTACATCTAACTTTAACCATTGTACATCGTTCATTAACCAATCTCCTTACGAAAAGTTTTTAATGCTTTATCAAATGGCATGTCATTTAAAATAATACTCTGAGGATATTTATCTTTTATATAAGCCATCAATCCCATAATATTATTCTGAATTTTAATCATGTAATATTTACCCTTTGAAAGATCCTCTTTATTCTCAAAGAACATGACATTCTTCTTCATGTTTCTTTTTAATAGCTTTCTGTCTTGAGCAGTATACATTTCTCTTTGACACCAATGCTCAAGATCATATTCGATCTCTCCCCACTCATACTTTTCAGTACCAAATTTTTCTACACAATAGGCATCGAGTTCTCTTATAACATTAATGTTTGGATATTCATTATTGAACTGAGGATAGGGATGTTGTCTATCACATCCACCTTGACCATCGTTTGATACCTCAACTGCTTTCTTGCCATTGACATATACTGTTGCATTATAGCATGGAGTTTCTTCACTCCCTCTCTCGTAGTAAGAGATATTTTTTAATTCTAGTTTATTTATTTTCATTTTGTCCTCCGTTAAATATTTCTAGAAAAGGTTTGTAATATAAATCCTCAACTGACCATTCGTTAAGAATTTGCTCTGCACATTGTCGAACAAAATTGCCTTTGAATGTCTGACCACCGACCACGAAAGGTGTTTGTTCAATAACATTCAATGCTTGATCATTCGTCAATCCATCTTCATTGAGCAGAGAACCTAAATGGCTCTCCACATCAATTAATAAATCTTTTAATCTACTCATTTATTCCTCCTACTATTTTTAAAATCTAGATAATCAAGAGCATATATCTTCTTTTGAAGTGTACTTAATTCTCTTAACTCTTTTCTATAACTTTTCTTTTCACTAATATCGAATGCATCTAATTCCTTATTAGGAGCATTGATAAATCTTTCACTCTCCAATAGCCTTAAGTTTATTAACTCGCCTAAAGCTATTATTAAATAAGACTTTTCTTTTCTTGTAAATTTCATTCATTCCTCCTTTAATGTACATTAGTTATCGTCTTCGAAATTTCTTTTATCTCACGAGTACTCTTTTTTATAAAATCGTGATACTCTTTTTCCAAACCCTCTAACTTTAGCTTGGTCATTCTTAACTCTACTTTTTCATTAACATATTTCATGACATCTTCTAGATCACTCGGATGTATTTCAAACATTCCCTCATCAACCCATTCTCCTTGACCCATCATGTCAATGCCATTTTTACCTAATATAAATTCTCTGAAACTAGGTATCTTCAAGAAAGCCTCAACCATTAAACCATGAGACTTACTCATAGGGGAAATGCCACATTCCCATCTTGAGATCGTGGCACTACCAAACCCTAATAACTTAGATAATTTCTGAGAATTTTTATATCCCATTTCTTTTCTTAAACACTTCATTTCTTTTATATTTATTAGCTTCATACTTTTCCTTTCTAATATTTAGCTTCTCTAAAAGTTAGTCTGTTTTCTGAATCTAAGCTTATCCAACCACTACCGACCCATACATTTCTGTATTTCTTTTTGCCAAGTTTTGATTGCACAATCATAGCATTCCTTATGTCTGTCTGTGTTTCTATTGGCAGTTCATCCATAAGAAAGTAGTCTTGTTTTTCTTTAGTTTCTTTAGTTTCTTTAGTCATTTTATTCTCCATGTTAGTTATATAATTGTTTTACATTTAATTGCAAGTAGTTGCAACTATTATTTTTATTTTTTTAATTAACATGTTAAATTCCTGGTTCATACTGTGACTTTGAATTTTCTCATTGCTCTTATCTTTAATTCATTTTCCATTTTACCAATAGTTAAACCAAGATATCTTTTTTCTTTTGATATCTCATGATTGTATGTGAGTGTATGTGGATGATCTTCATTTAATTTATCCTTGTACACTTTCATACTTCTAATAAATAATTGTATTTCTTTTTCTGCTAATTTAAAATGTGACATTATTCTTCTCCTCTAAACTCTTCCCAATGCCATGAGCATTCATCTTTTTTTATCATCTCGATGATTTGTTTTTTAGCTTGTTCGATAGCTTTTTCATCAAACTCTTTGAAACCTTTAATACATACTCCACTATCAAGCCAAACATCAAAACCAATGATTTCTTGTTTTTTATATTCTTCAATTGTCTTAGGCATTATTTTTTTCTCCCTATTGTTATTAATAAATCTTGAGGTATCGAGGATAAATTTTCTGTCCATCCTCGACCACCACATTCTTTGCATGTTACAACTTCTTCATTGCTTATGGGAATGTATCCCTCTCCAACACACTCTTCACATTCAAACTGAAGAGTTGCTCCACTATCTGCTAATGTTCTCAACTGACCATTGATCATT
>VTLG01000826.1_pt1 | contig 29541 bp, 45 predicted proteins | sample 4694571 | NCBI WGS metagenome assembly VTLG01 (sample SAMN12604809, study PRJNA352737) | marine metagenome | biome: ENVO:00000447; feature: ENVO:00000209|ENVO:00000569|ENVO:01000036; material: ENVO:00002151; isolation source: viral sequences binned using virsorter ...
AAGATTTGTTAGAAATCTAAATGAAGTTCTTGGTTGTCCTGATTGGAAATTTGAAGAACAATTTGTACACGATAACGTATTATACACTCACGGAACAGGCTGTAGTGGTAAAGGAATTATCAAAAGAAGTCAAAATTGGGGTTCTTCTATGGTGCAGGGTCATATTCACACCGAGAGTTTCGTAAATTTCACAGCTTCTTTAACTGATCTCAAATGGCAATTACAGTCGCCTTGTGGCATAGACTACAAATCATTTGCCTATGGATATGCAAAGTTTCATACTGCCAAACCTGTCTTAGGCTGTGCAGTTGTTTTGGATTCAGGACAGCTACCAATAATAGAACCAATGCCTTTATAATGGACGAAAACCCAACCATCAAAGTATTCTTAGTATATATGCTTCTAATCTTAGTCATTATATTGCTTAGTTTATAGCCCCCCTGAGCCGTTTTAGGCACTTTCTCGCACTTTTTATACTAATATACTAGACAGCACTTAAAGTCGCTGTAATCTAGCAAATATCCTTACTAACATTATAATTGTTAATAACTTTGTAAGTAATTATGTTAATATAGTTGTTAATTCAAATATTAGTTGTATGTTTGTACCATAATTAAAACGAAATAAATTTAAAAACAAATAAAATGAAAACAAAAAAATTAGAATTATCACAAAAAGAATTAAAATTAATCTTGTCAGCACTTTATGTTAGATTTGATGAAGCAACAGAAAGTCAGGATACATTAGTAGGAAGATTAACTAGCCGACTTTATGACGCTAAAGATGAATTATCTATCTACAAAAGTGTATTTAAAACTAAATAATAATTAATAACCATAACCAAGAGGGGTGGGCTAAATGCCAATGACAACACCCCTCTATAAAAAAAAGAAAATGAAAAATCTAAACATCACAACAGGAGCAGACTACAAGGTCACTCACAAGCTGACAAAATCAATTCAGTTTATGAATGCTCAAGAACTAGCAACATTTGTATTCAAAAATGACTACAAGAAATATGAGATAGAAAATACAGAGAAAAGATTTATAGATAGAATACCTGCTTGGGTAATATACACATCTCTGACATTATTAACAGTAGCTTCAGTATTGCTACACATACACCTAAACTACTAATGGAATTAAAATGCGAAGACTACTACTTTTATCCTAATGGAGAATACAAAACATTCTCTAAATGGGATAGCCAACTTTACTGCTTTGACAATGACGTTCAACAAATCAGCACAGCAGTTAGAATATTTGGCACACAAAAACAAATAGATGCAGCCTTTAAAGACATCTGTACGCTTACAGGTCTTAATCTTAATGAGTGTCATACTTATGAGATTGAAAAGAAAGGCAGCTATTGGGAAGAAATAGTATTTAGTGAAACTAGAAAAGATAAACCAACACTAAAAGAGTATAACAATATTGTAAATAAAAAGCTCAAGCAATATAAAGAAGCATACAAAAAAAATAAAAGAGCTATAATTTTAAATTTGAAATAATGACAAATGATGAATTACACACAGAACTTGGAAAGGTAAACCAAGCAAGAAAAAACCAAGAATTAGAAGAACAATTAATGGAAATGCCTGAACTAGAAAATGATGAATATGAAAAATGGAAAAAACGACAAAAAGAACAGGAACTGATACACAAAAGAATGAATGATATTAATACATTTCAAGCACACGAAAACGAAGTATATTTAAGAGGAACAGATGAATATGGCAAAGACTTTCAGATCTGTTTTGATTCTTACAACTTTTTAGAATGGATTGATGAAGAACATTTAAAGTATATTAAAAAACAATTAACAAAATATATAAAAGCTAAATAAATTTATTATTTTTAACAAAATTATTAACTAACAAATTAGATATGAAAACAGAAAAGATAAAAGAAAAGTATCACCACTACGGCTTAGAGAAAGAGGACATTTTTAAGCATCAGCATTATATCATCATAACACGCTCAGGAATTGATAAGATTCAGGCAATAGAAAGTATCGCTATTGATTATGAAGTCATCAAATGTGAGAAAGACTTTTGTGTAGTAAAAGCAAATGCAACTATGATGGCACAAGGCTCAACACGACCAACAATACAGACGTTTGGTTCAGCTTTAAAGGGCGGATTCAAAGATGGTAATTGTAACACTTGGTATGTTATGGAAATGGCAGAGAAACGAGCTATGTCAAGAGCAGTACTAAAACTAACAGGATTCTATGAGCTAGGAGTATTCGGTGAAGATGAATCAGAAGATTTTAAAAAGAGTAATAACTAATAAATAAATAGATATGCAAATAATAGGAAAACTAACAACAAAGTTAGACAGAGAAACAGGAACATCTAAGTCAGGAAAGTCTTGGGAAAAACAATCAATCGTAATAGAACAAGCAGGGACTGAATACAATAAAGAAGTAGTAGTTAGTTTCTTTGGAGATAAGATTAAAAGTCTTAGAGATATAGAAGAAGGATCAGAGGTCAATGTTTCAATCAACTTATCATCAAGAGAATACAACGGAAGATACTACCATAATATTGATGGGTGGTTCATAGCTAAGTTAAGTGAACAAACAGTAGGAGCTGCTGATGAAGACTTGCCTTTCTAATGATAGCTGAAGATAACTTTAAAACCTTATGCAATCTTACAACATCATTGATGGGGTTGCGTAAAGGTTCACTAGCATTTAAAAGCAGAAAAAGTGAATTACAAGTACCTAGAATGGTGGCATCTGTTGTGGCAAGAATGGTAGATGAAACTCATAGAGCTATAATAGCAAAAGAAATCAAAAGGGATAGAAGTCTTATATATCATTATGAGAAAATGCACCAATCTAATTACTCAACTTGGGCAAAATATCGTGATACATTTAATAAGATTTATAATGCTTACACAAGTATTCACGATTCAAAAAGAACTTTTAATGATATGTTTCATTTAAGACAACATCTTACAGAGCAAGGAATACAGCATAGCTCAAATCCTAAGACTACAATTAGAGTAGTATCAGGGAAAGTAAGTGTTGATATAAAAGTTTCTTACAAAGACTTCTATGATCAATTAGAATTATGTAAGTTAGCCCTCAGAGATTGTAACTATAATTTAGAGATTCTATGACCAAGCCAAACTACTATGCAGTTATTCCTGCTGAAGTGAGATACAATAAAAACTTAACACCAAATGCTAAGTTGCTTTATGCAGAGATAACTGCCTTATGTGGTATGAATGGGAAGTGTATAGCTTCAACTCAATACTTTTGTAAGGTCTATGAAGTAAGTAGAGTTTCAATTCAAAATTGGTTAAAGCTATTAGAGGATCATGGCTATATAACTAGGGATGTAAAATATAGACAAGGTAGTAAAGAAATATTGTCTAGGTCTATTAAATTGGTGGACAAGCCTAGTATAAAAATTTATACAGATAATACTAATGCTAAAGCATATAATAATACTAATACTACGTATAGTAATAAAGGGAAATCCAAAATAGATACACAAATAGATGAATGGCAAAAAGCTAAAAAATTATTATGAAACCATTAAAACAAGAAAATTTAAAAGAGCTAACTGAGAAAGTCTTAGACTTGATTGCCAAAACTTCAGTTGAAATTGGACACAGAACTGACTCCAAAACTTTAGTAACATTAAGTAAAATCTTTGCTTCAGATTTAATACAAGAAAAACGATTTGGAAATATGACCTTTAATCAAATACAAGATGCTTTCAGACTTGGTGTAAGATTTGGAAAAGATGAACCATTTTTAAATATCAGAACTTTTTATAAATGGGTATATCAGCACAAGAAAGAAAGAATAGATGTAGCCACTTATCAAGTAGAAACTTTAAAGGAAAAGAATGTACCTTATTATCAAGAACCAATTAAGCTGCTAAAATGAAGATATTAAATTTGTATGCAGGAATAGGTGGTAATAGGAAGCTTTGGGGTAATAAACATAAAATCACAGCAGTTGAATTAAATGAAAAAATATCTAAAAAATATAAAGATTTATATCCAAAAGACACAGTAGTTGTAGCTGATGCACACGAATTTCTTTTAGATAACTACAAAGAATATGATTTTATTTGGAGCAGTCCACCTTGTCAATCTCATAGCACTACAAATTATTTTACTCAGCATATAAGAAAAAGACCTGTTTATCCTTTGATGAGTTTGTATCAAGAGATAATTTTTTTAGATAATTTTTTTAAAGGGAAGTATTGTGTAGAAAATGTAGTAAGTTATTATAAGCCATTAATAAAGCCAACTAAGATAGGTAGACATTATTTATGGTCTAACTTTAATATTCCTAAAATCAAACAGCCTAAAGATGATATTGGCACTATGATAAAAGGACACCCAAATAGAGCAAACAAAAAACCTTTAGAAGAAAGAAACGCAGTTAATTCTGAACTTGGATTACATATATTAAATCAAGCTCTAGGAATAATAAAAGAAAATAAAATAGAACAAAACAAATTATTTTAAAATGACAAAAGAAAAATTATACAACCCTGATAAGTGCAGCTCATTTAAAATGATGTTTGGATTTGACCAATTAAGAACTTATGTACCAAATGATAGAAGAAAGAAAAAGTGAAGTTTGAAAAGTCAGAAAATAGGAAAAGACAGACAAATGCTTTAAAAATATTTTGCAAGAATTTTGGAATGACTTTTACAGAGAATAATGACTTTGCTGCTATTGATTCATTTCTTAGAAAAGACACTAAACTTGTTGGACTAGCTGAAGTTAAAGGAGTCCATAGTAATTATGATGACAAAGACTATGTAGTTGTTTCTATGCGGAAGTTAGTGGACTGTCAGGCAGAGCAAATAAAACATAAAAAAACTGTAGCTATAATATGGGCATTCAATGACTGCATAGCTTATCAAAGAATTGAAAATCTTAATGGTGAATTTTATTATGGTGGTCGCAAGAAAAGAAAAGGAAGTACACACGATATTGAACTAATGGTAAAAATAGATAAAAGAAACCTGATTAAAATTGAAAACAATATCTAAATTAAAAAAGGATCTAGACAAATGGTTTAGTCTTTACATAAGGCTTAGAGATGCAACAGATGAAGGGCTTGTACAATGTTTCACCTCGAATAGGGTGTATCATTATAAGAGCATTCACGCAGGTCATTTCATGTCTAGAAAAAGACTAGCTACTCGGTGGTGTGAATCGAATGTACAACCACAATCTCCTGCTGATAATCTTTTTGGTCAAGGTGAACAATATAAATTCGGATTAAATTTAGATGCTAAATATGGAGATGGTGCTGCTGAAGAATTACAGTTAAAGTCAAGACAAACATTAAAGATGTCTAGAATAGATTATGAAGATAAAATCAGTTATTACAAAGAGGCTGTTAAAAACTTGAAAAAAGAAAAGGGAATAGAGTAAACTTTTATTTTAAGTTTGCGTATGCGAAAACCAATCTATGCAAATCAAGAACACCAACAAGCCATAGAAACTTACTTATTAATGTGTGAGGAATTTGTAAAAGAAACAAGCAGCAAAGTAAGACACCAAAATTATTTAGAAGTTATAGACATCATTTTAGAATATCACAACTCTTATGGAACAGGAACTAAGGAGCATAATTTTTTTGATTGGCTAATGATCATACCTATAAATGTTTCGGTTGCAACTAATGGTTATTTTGCAGCCTTAGAAACTAAAAGTAATAGGGCAATCCTAAGAGCATACAAAGTAGTATTAGATGAAATGCTACAAGAAACAGTCAGTAAGATTGATAAAATAGAAACAACTGATGACTGAGATTTATGCAGAAATAGCAAAGTTATCAGATAAGTTTACTACAATGGCTTATGGTCTTACAAAAGATAAAAACAAAATAGACAATGCAGTACAGGAGCTGATGCTATATTTTTTACAGATGAATCCTAAGACGTTAAAATCAATTTATGATAAGGATGGAATTGATGGAATTACAAGATATGGAGCAGTCGCTTTAAGACGGGCTTTAACAAGCCCAAGAAGTAATTTTTTTTATAAGTATGAAAAGTATTATACACATATTGATGGTGCTTCTTATTCTACTAGCACAACTTTTAGCAATGATGATGTGGCTTGTAATGTTGCTAATAATAAAAATATTGCAAACATTCCGAATGAAAAAGTAGATAATTGGCAATGGACAAAGCTAGAAGAAATTGACAAGGCATTAGAAGATTCAGAATTTACTTGGTACGACAAGAAGGTCTTTGAGCTTTACTATTCAGGAGAAACATTAGACTCACTAGCTAAGAAAACTAAAATAAGTCGCAACAGTCTTTTTACTACAATAGACAAAGTAAGAACAATACTTAAAAAGAAACTAAATGAATAAGTTTTTTGTGCCTGATGAAATATATGAAGACAGAATAGCAATCTGTAAGGAATGCGTTTACTATAAAAAATTATTAGGAAATTGCTCCGTTTGTAAATGTTTTATGAAAATTAAGGCACGTCTTGCACCTATGTCTTGTCCGCAGTCCTATTGGTTAAAGACTACAGAGGTTGAGCCTTCAAAAGATATACCGCAACATTTGATAGAAGAAGTATTAGATATGTGGGATGACTTAAAAACAGGCAGGGCAAAAGACCAAGCAGCTAAAAAATTAATGATAGAAACTTACAACACAATTTTTAATACTAATTACAACCCATCAACTAATTGCAGCTCTTGTATATCAGCAGCTTTTGATGGAATAAAAAGAATATATAATAAATACAATGACTAAAAAAAGCTATAAATCAATAAAGTCAGTTCTAAGATTTCATATTAAAAAGAATGTGAAAAGCCTTTGGACTTGGAAACAGGGTGAAGATGAAGAATTTATCTGCATCTACAAAAACTATTCAAGTGATGATAGGATCTATACTAGCCAACAGTTGTTATTAAAACTACTTGAACTATGACACCAATACCACTACCAAAAGAAGACAACAATAACATTAAAAAAGCGAGGGAGCTTATCACTAAGGCAGGAATAGAACAGGCACTAGCTTTAGACCCTAAGAAAGAGTATAGTGCTAAATACATTAGACAAGCAATTAATGTTTTACATAATGAATTAGATAGACTCTATGACAAAGTATAAATGTAAATGCGGAAAGACTAAAGACTTTAAAAAAGTTACAATAGTCTTTAAAGAAAAATGGGTTGCAAAAGAAGCCCTATGTCAATGCGGTCTTTATATGGATAGCGAACCTGAAGATGGTATGCCTAGTCTTAAACGTACAGAGCCTAGCCTAAGTAAAAAAGGTGATATGCTATGGGACTCAGCTAAAGAAAAACTATGCGGTGAACGTGGCATCAATGAACCCTTTGATTAAATAAAAACAATAAATTTCTATTATATATTATGAAACAACAAGTTAAGATCAGTACAGTAAAAGGAAACCCTAGCAATCCTAGAATAATTAAGAACGATAAGTTTAAGAAGCTAGTTACAAGTATCAAAGAGTTTCCTGAAATGTTAAAGCTAAGACCCATAGTAGTTGATGAAGATATGATAGTGCTTGGTGGGAATATGAGATTGAAAGCAAGTAAAGACGCAGGACTAAAAGAAGTATGGATAGAAGTAGCAGAAGGACTTACTGAAGAACAAAAGAAAGAGTTTATCGTTAAAGACAATGTAGGGTTTGGAGAATGGGAATGGGATATGTTAGCTAATGAATGGGATAGTGTACAACTTACTGAATGGGGTTTAGACGTTTGGGAGAACCTAGACGATAAAGAACCTGAAGCAGGATTGATTGATGATGACGAAATCCCTGAAGTAAAAGAAAGCAAAGTAAAGCGTGGTGATATTTGGCAACTAGGAGAACACCGAGTTATGTGTGGAGATAGTACAAGTTCAGATGATGTTGCTAAACTGATGAATGGAGAAAAAGCAGATATTCTTATTACAGACCCCCCTTACAATGTTGATTACACAGGTAAGACAAAGGATAAATTAAAAATACAGAATGATAAAATGAGTGATGATGGATTTAGAGAGTTTCTTAAAGATACTTTTTTAAATGCCGATAATGTATTAAAAGAAGGAGGAGTATTTTATATATGGCACTCTGATAGTGAAGGTTATAATTTTAGAGGAGCTTGTCACGATATAAATTGGAATGTAAGACAATGTTTAATATGGAATAAAAACTCTATGGTTATGGGCAGACAAGATTATCATTGGAAGCACGAGCCCTGCTTGTATGGTTGGAAGGCAGGAGCAGCACATTATTGGGGAACAGATAGAAAGCAAACAACCATTTTAGATTTTGACAGACCTACAAGAAGTAAATTGCATCCAACAACAAAGCCAATTGAATTGATGGAATATCAAATAAAAAACAACACTAAAAGGAGTGAATCTGTATTAGATTTATTTGCAGGTAGTGGCTCAACACTAATAGCAGCTGAGAAACTTAAAAGAAAATGTTACGGAATGGAGTTAGATGAGAACTATTGTGATGTAATAATAAACAGGTGGGAACAGTTTACAGGACTTAAGGCAAAGAAGATAAACTAAAAAACCCACTCACGAGAGTAGGCAATTTAGAAACTTTTAGCTTATACTTATCAAGATAGTCCACTTATTAAGTCTAAGCAAATCTAATAAAATTATGTTAATATGGAACAGAATAGAACACAAATCAACAAAGACAGAATACTCAAAGCATTAGAATCAAGTCTAGGAGTAATAACAACAGCATTAAAAGCAACTGACTTAAGCAGAACAAACTTCTATAAGTGGCTAAAAGAAGATGAGGAATTTAAAGCTCAGGTTGAGGAAATAGAAAACATACAGCAAGACTTTATTAAGTCAAAGTATTATGAATGCGTAAAAGACAAAGTGCCTTCAGTTGTAATACACGCTGCAAAGACTAGACTTGGTTGGAACGAAACAAATAGAGTAGATATAACTTCAGGAGATAAAGCTATTAATATGCCTGTTATAACATTTGTGGAAACTGATACTGAATAAGAAATACAATCCACTATTTGAATCTGATGCTAGATACTTTATAATCACAGGCGGTAGAGGATCAGGAAAGTCATATGCAGCAACAGTCTTTCTGACTTTGCTAACTATGACAAAGGGTATTAGAATACTCTTTACAAGATACACTATGACATCAGCTCACTTATCAATAATTCCTGAGTTCTTAGAAAAGATAGGGTTGTTAGGGTTTGATGAAGTCTTTAGTATTAATAAAGCTGAAGTATTAAACACAAGCAATCAGTCAGACATTTTATTTAGAGGTATAAGAACTTCAGCAGGAAATCAGACGGCTAGTTTAAAATCTTTGCAGGGAATCTCAACTTGGGTATTAGATGAAGCTGAAGAACTTGTAGATGAAAACATCTTTGATACTATTGACCTTAGTATTAGAGAAAAAGACATACAGAATAGAATCATCTTAATATTGAATCCTGTTACTAAAGAACATTGGATATATGATAGGTTCTTTGAAAGCAAGGGTGTTGAAGGTGGTTTTAATGGCGTTAGAGGTAATGTATGCTATATCCATAGTACATACCTAGACAATAAAGATAATCTCTCTACGAGCTTCTTAGAGCGTATTAAGAGCATAAAGCACACTAACTTTAAGAAGTACACTCACAAAATTATGGGCGGTTGGTTAGAACGTGCAGAGGGTGTTGTATTTGAGCATTGGAGTATAGGAGAATTTAATCCTGATGACTTGCAGGTTTCTTGTGGTCTTGATTTTGGATTCTCAATAGACCCTGACTCTTTAACTTCTATTGCTATTGACAAGAAACACAAAAAGATATATCTAAAAGAAGAAGTTTATCGTAATGGCTTAAAGAGTCATGAACTAGCTGCAATCATTTTAGACAAAGTAGCAGATACACTTTGTATTGCAGACAGCTCTGAACCAAGACTTATTGCAGATCTCAAGCATTTAGGTGTAAACATCAAGCCTGTTAAAAAAGGAACTATTGAAAGTGGTATAACTAGAATGCAAGACTATGAATTAATAGTAACTCCTGAAAGCACGAACATCGCTAAAGAGCTGAATAATTATTGCTACCAAGATAAGGGTAGTAAATTATATATTGATAATTGGAATCATGCAATAGACGGAATCCGCTATAACATTATATATCATTTAGATAATCCAAATGCAGGTAAGTATTTTGTACAATAACTAATGAGTAAACTAAAAAACGATTTTTTCTATTATATAACAAGAACACTATGAAAATCAAGATTAAGAAGGAAGGCAAGACAAAGGAGTTTAAATTAATAAACAGTTGGTCAGATGTAACGCTTGAAAGATGGTTAAAATTAATTGAATTTCAGACAGGAAGTAAGACTCAGGAAGCAGAAGAAACAATAGCTGCTATGTCAGATATACCTAAGCAATTAATCAATCAGCTTAGTTTAAAAGATGTAGCTGTTATAATGGAAAAGATAGCAGAGTTACAAGCAGGACAAGATAGTTCTTTAAAAAGAATAATTGAAATAGATGGAGTTGAGTATGGGTTTCATCCGAATTTAGATGATATTACTTTAGGTGAGTATGCCGATTTGGAAACGTTTATAAAGAATGGAATAGAACAACATTTGCCTGAAGTTATGGCAGTTCTTTATAGACCTGTCACAGAGAAAACAGATAGTGGAATTTATACTATTGAAAAGTATGGTAGTGATTTAACTATACGAGCCGAACAAATGAAGAAGATGACAGCAGAGCAAGTTCAAAGTGCTTTGGTTTTTTTTTACAATTTCGTGAACGCATCGTGTCTGACTTTGGGATCATTTTTGACAATGAAGCAGAAGGAAATGAAGACTCAATCGTCAGCGAAAGTGTAAGTGAGAAATGGGGATGGTTCGGAGTAATGCACCGATTGTGTAATGAACAGATTGTAAACTTAGAAAGAATAACAAATCTTAGCCTGTTAGAATGCTTAACTTGGCTAAGTTATGAAACAGACTTAAATGAAAGTCAAAAAACAAAATTAAATGGTACGCAACAAAACTTATAACAATGTATTGAATACTCTGTTGGAAATGGCGGAGAGTCATTATCAAATACACACAACTTCAGTAGGAGATATTTGGTCAATTGATTTGGCGAAACAAACCAAGTTCCCACTACTTCACCTCAATCCAACTACAGTAACTACAGGGGATTCTACTTTGACCTACAACTTTCAAATCTTTATTATGGATATGGTGGACGAAAAAGCTAATTGGACTATGAATAGTGATGCTGTAGGTGCTGACTTCCATAAACTTTATAAGACTTTAGGGAATGAGCAAGATGTATTTAATGAAACCTTGCAAATCTGTACAGACTTTATAGGGATGCTAAGGCACTCAGTTCAACAATCTTTAGATGAAGTGAATGATATTGATGCTCCTGTATATTTTACAGATGACCAATTTACAATAGAACCATTCCAAGAACGCTTTGACAACCTTTGCTGTGGATGGGTGTTTAATTTAGGAGTCTTAGTAACAAACGATTTTCAGACTTGCGAAATTCCTGTAGTTTCAAGCGGACTAGGATATTAATGAAATTTAGAATAGGAAAATATAGAATAGAAATAGGATTTTTTAAAATAACAATAAAAATATAAAATGGCAGATTTAACAGTAACAATAACAGAAGCGGTCACGCTTAATTCCTCAAATAGAGGTTCAACAAATTCAATAACAACTACAGGGATAGTAGATTGCCTTGAAAGAATAGTAACTTGCACACATTCTCAGACTACAACAATAGCAACTTTTGCAGCTAGTCCGCATACATCAGCAGGAGCTATTGATGTGGATAGGACGAAGTATATTCGAGTCACGAATCTTGATGCAAATGCAGAAATAGAATTAGGAATAGTAACCACAGCTACTAATTATCAAGTAACAATTAGAGCAGGTGGTTCTCACGTTCTATATCAAGGTGGTGGAGTGGCTTTAGGTGAAGAAGATACAAGTCCTTCATTTGGAACAATGGAAAATATAACATCTTTAGAAGTAAAGCCTGTAGGAGCGTCTTACAATCCAAGAGTAGAATTATTTGTAGCTATTGAAGAGTAATGAAAGCACCTAGTCTTGAAAACTTTTTAAAGACCTTTGCTAAAAAAGTAGTTAAAGATTCGCAAGAGAGTTTAGCTGCATCCAAAGACTCTCAAGGTAATAGTAGAGGTGATACTGCTTTAGGCAAATCAATTAGATTTGAAGTAGTACCAACAGCTACAGGTTTTGATACTAAATTCTATATGGCTGACTATGGAACTTTTTTAGATAAAGGTGTAAAAGGAACTAAATCTAATTATATAGAAAATAGTAAAACTGATTATAGCTATAAGAATAAACAACCGCCTTCAGGTATAATTGAAAAATGGATTAAGAAGAAAGGAATAAAAGGCAGAGTAGATAAAAAATGGAAAAGTGCAGGGAATAAAGGGGGTCAATTTATTACGCATAAGTCTTTAGCTTTTTTAATAGCAAGGTCAATTAAACAAAAAGGAATCAAAAGTCTTAGCTTCTTTCAAAAACCTTTAGGAGTAGAATATGAAAAACTAAAAGAACAAATATTAGATGTCTTGAAAGTAGACATAGAAAATTACATAACAACATACACCAAATAAGATGCCAAGTTATACAGTAGAAGTCAATCAATCAACAGCATTTAGAATGCTACCCGTAGGTCAAGAAATAGTCATAGCATTATCTAGTGATTTATGTGTTGCTAATGAACAGAATGTTAAGTTTTGCTTTCTGATTAAAGTCATACAATCAGGCTCAAGTGTACAAACCATAGGTACATTTAAAACTACTCCAAATAATGAAGGGGTTGGGATGATTGACATTAGTGATATTGTACAAAATTATGTATCAGCAGATAATCTAGCTACTGACGATTCTCAGTTTAAAGACTATGGATCGCACGGAAAGCCAATACCAATACACATTATAGATAAGTATAGTAGAGCTGCTAATGCTGTGCGTAATGTTACAGTAGATGGCTATGTAGAATATACAGATGCTTCAGGTAATATTCAGCAAGATGGTAATGGACAAGTTGCTGAGGTTACAATAATTAATGGATATGTAAAACATAGTAATTTATTAAGATGGACATCCGAAACTTTTACGGGTGATGCTTTTGGGATTGGTTTCTCGTTAGAAGATTTTGCAATACAAACAGGGTCAGCTAAAAAGTTCCTTACTAATTCACCATCTACGTTATATGCCCGAACAGGAGATTATGGAACACTATCTTATCTACAAGTACAAAGTATTGATGAAACTGTGCACGATGACGTTAGAAGTATAAAGATTAAAATGTACCCTGAATATGATGCAGGTGGCACAATTATAGGTACTGTTGAGTCAGAAAGAACAGAAGCTCGGGGTGCTTATAATGGTGTAAATGGCTTTTCACATTCGTCTAATTGGATTTTATATTTTGGAGCATTCCCTGCAAACTTAAGAGTAATTGATGAATTCAATGACGCACTTAATGACACTATGAAATCTTATACAATAGGTGCTTATAATAGTAGTGATACTTTAATATCAGAGCTAAAGACAGTAAATATTTTATGTCCGAATTTAAAAGGATTTGAGCAAGTAAGACTTACTTGGTTGAATCAATGGGGTACTTGGGATTATTTTACTTTTAATCAAAAGTCAGTTAAGACTATCGCTACTAAGGGCACTACATATCAACAGTTGGGTGGAACTTGGAATGGTGAAGTTAATGACCCTTTTGGATATAAAGGTGGTAAAAAGTCGTTCAGAGTAAATGGTACGGAAAAGATTAAAATGAATACAGACTATGTAACTGAAGAACATTCAGAATGGTTTGAAGAACTAATAAACAGCCCTGAGATTTATACCTTAAAATATTGGGAAAGTCCTAGACAAGTAGCTGCGGTAGTTATGGGCGCAGGTCTAACTGTTAAAAGCATGAACCAATATGCTACACCTGTAAGACTGACAACTACTAGTTTTACTAAAAAGACAGTAGCTAATGATAAACTTATTCAATACACTTTTGAAGTTGAGAAAAGTAAAACCCTAAGAACGCAGTCTATCTAATGTCAGTACAACTAACACTATATCCACAATGGTATAATGGAGTGCAAACTATTTCTGTTCCTTCTACTCAAATGGTTGCAAATCCGGGTAACTTTTTAGATATAGGTTCAGGCGCAGGTGTTATTGGTGCAGATGCACAGACAGCTCAACTTGCGGTTAATGGTCTTTATAATACTATGATAGCTAACACTTGGTATGGTAGGTACAATACAAACCTTCCGGGCAGTATGACGGGTAATGGAAGTATGGTAGTATTCTATGAAGGATTTGAGTGTATATTACAAAAATTAAGTGGATTAGTGGCGGGTGCTTTGTATGATGTTGTGATTCAAAATCTTTCAAACACCCCTTCAAGTGGTAACAATCAGGGGAAGACTTTAAAGATTTTTAATGATAATACTTTGTCTAGTTCAGTTGCATTGACATTTTCGGGTGGTCCTTGGAACAGCGTTGCTACTGCTCAATTTACTGCTCCAAGTGTTGATAATACTATTTTTGTTGTAGATAGTGCTAACCTTACTACTAATGTAATAACACACACATCTGTCATAGCAGCAGCCGTACAACCACCTCAACCTATTCAGCAACTTAATAATGGTTCTGTTATTTGCGACCTTTATGAAGATGAAGATTTACCTTTGACTCTTAGTGTAGATAACTTCAAGAATGCTGCTGAACAAGTACAGTCTTATTCAAAAGCTTTTAATCTACCTGCTACAAAAAGAAATAATAAAATCTTTGACCAAATGTATGAAGTAACAAGGTCAGATGGTGAGCTTAATTTTAACCCTTATAAAGAAACAAAGGCAGTATTAAAGCAAGATGGAATTTTAATATTTGAAGGCTATTTAAGGATGCTAGACATAACAGACAAAGAAGGTGAAATCAGTTACAATGTAAACTTGTACTCTGAAGTAACTGCTTTATCAGACACTTTAGCTGAAAGGACTTTTAGTCAGCTAGATTTTAGTGAACTAGAACACGATTATAATATATCTAACATCACGGATAGTTGGGATGACGTTTTACCTGTAGCTCCTTTACCTGCGGGAAGTTTTGCAGGAGCAACAGGAGCTACTACTACTGATGTTTTAAAATATCCAAATGTAGATTGGAATCATCAGGTGTCGGCAGATGCTAGTGGGAATCCTGTATTATCTAATTTAGAATGTGCATTTAGACCTTTTATAAAATTGAAGTATTGTATTGATGTGATATTTGGGGCAGCTAACACTCCATTTTCTTATACGTCTAGTTTCTTTGATAGTGCTGAGTTTGGTAGGTTATATATGGATTTTAATTGGGGTGCTGATAATGCTCCTGTTGTATTTAATTCTAGTGCAGTTGTTTTTAGAAACCTCGCACAAGCACTTACCACTTCTTTCGCTACACTAGATTTTACTTCATCTACTCCCGCAACACTAGGTTCAGAGTTTGGATATTCTTCAGGAGTTTTTACAGCACAAACAGATAATCAGTTTTATAACATATCTTTTGATATAGAGTTTCTCCTTCTAGGACTTACTACCCCTCCTGAACAAATGACTATTCAATGGCTTGTAAATGGAGTTGCTACCGATTTACAAGTATCACCTACTATGACTACTTCGAGTGGAGCATGGCATTATCAAGGAGTTTTTTCAACTACATTATCTTCAGGTGATACTATTTTATGTCAAGCCAAGAGTACAGGTACTAATATAGCTATGGTTGGTGGGCAAAACTTAATTTCTGTAATTACAAGTTCAGACCAAACTACTAACGCAACTTTATTACAAACTTTAAGAGGGGAATTAGGACAATGGGATTTTTTAAAAGGGATAATGACTATGTTCAATTTAATTACTATGCCTGACCCTGACAATCGTAACAATTTATTAATAGAACCTTATTCAGATGTATTTATAACAAGCACAACAGGAACAAATTTAGCAGATAGAAGCATACAGCACGATTGGACAGAGAAGATAGATATATCAGAAATGAATTTAAAACCTTTGACTGATTTGAATTTAAAAACTACATTTAAGTTTGTAGAAGATGATGATGATTTTTGTTTTAATGAATATAAAAGACAGGTTGGCGGTCATTTGTATGGAAGTCTACTTCATACTGCATATGAATTTGATATATTAACAGGAAAAGAAGAAATAGTAGCAGAGCCTTTTGCGGCTACAGTTATCAAACCGCTTGAATCTCAATATGCGGACTTTATAATACCTGCAATTTATGCTAAAGGTGAAGATGGAGAGTGTTCAGGTTTTGATAATGCTCCTAGAATAATGTATAATAATGGAAAGAAAACTTTAACAAGTTGTACTTATAGAGTCCCTGCACAAAACGGAAGTTCAGCAGTACCGACTGCATCTACAATTTTACAGTTTAGTCATTTATCATCAATACCAACAGTTGCAGGTTCAACCGCAGATTATCTTTTTGATGTACAACAATTAGCAGGAAACATAACTCCTGTATCTGCTAATTTGTTTACTAGATTTTGGCTTCCTTATTATTCACAGCTTTACAATCCTGATACTAGAACAATGACTATTAAAGTTAATCTTAATGCGGGAGATATTAATACGTTCAAGTTCAATGATAAGGTATTCATTAAAAATAGAATTTTCAGAGTAAATAAAATAGACTACAAACCAAACGACTTAGCAAAAGTTGAATTTATACTAATAGGATAATGGCGAAACCACTAATACAGCCAATAAAAGGATTTACAGCAGTACCGGGAGCGGTATCTAATTTAGGGATTGTTAGTTTTATTGATGGAGAAGATACTATAACTCCTAATCAAAGACAATGTGAAGCGTATGGTTATAGATATGACGAAGCATCTAATACTTGTTATGCTTTTAGATATAATACAAATCTACCTATCGCTTTTAGTAATATAAACAATGCAATAAGCGGTACAGGAAATAGAACAGAAACAGGAACTAACAACACCTACATTATGGGTGAGAATAATACTGTAAGAGGATTTTCAAGAAATAATGTAGTAATAGGGAATAATAACGAGATAGCTACGAGTATAAACAATGCTAACGTATTTGGTACTTTAGGTGAGGTTACAGCCACTAACTCAATCGTCTTAGGTGGTAATGCTACAGGTGATATTTTAGGCGAAAGACAGACTATGACTTTAATGTACGGAAAACAAACAACAGATGGAAGTACAGTTGATGCTTTTCTTAATAATACAACAGATAGTTATTTTGTAGTGCCTAGTAATACGGCTATATATTTTCAATCAGAAACTTTAGCGGTAAGAGTAGCAGGTTCAGCAGTAGCAGGAGCGGTTGGTGATTACAAGTCTTGGGTTGAAAGAGGGGTGGTAAAAAATGCAGCAGGAACATTAAGTATTCAAAGATCAAGAACATCACCTGCTAGTTCAGGAACAACTACAAGTTGGAGTCCTGTAAATTCAGTATCAGGAACTAACTTTTTACAGACTGTAACAGGTAAAGCAGATATGACTTTAGAATGGGCGTCTACAATTAGAATTACACAAATTAAAACATCAGTAACACTTACTTAAAAAATAAAGATTATGGCAGAAGAATTAGTAATGAACGTAAAGAGTAACGTTAAGTCAGTTACGAAAGAAACTCAAGATTGGGCAAAGTCTTTAGAAGAAGTAAATGAGCAAATTGAAATTCAAGAAAAAGTCATACTTGACTTAGACAAAGACCTTATAAAATTAAAAGCTCAACAAGATAAAATTCCGAAAGGTGCTTGGGTTGCAGGAATGGGTAAATTAAATGATGATATCCGAGAAACATCTACTGAGTTAAAATTAGAAAAAAATGCGTTACAAGAATTAAAGCTAACACAAGAAGAAGCAAGTGAAGAAGTGAAGAAGTTTACTGACGCACAAAAAGAACAAGAGAAAGCAGCACAAGACAGTATTGAAAGTTTTACTTTTATGGGTGTGTCTTTAGGTGGTGTAAAAACTGCTATGAGTAAAGTAATACCTACTGCAAAAGCTATGTTTGGTACTATTAAAGCAGGTCTAATATCAACAGGTATTGGTGCTTTTATTATAGCCATAGGTTCTTTAGTTTCATATTTTACAAACACACAAAAAGGAGCTGATAAATTATCCAAAGCATTTGCAGGAATAGGAACAGTAGTTAGCGTTATTACAGATAGATTTTCTAAGTTAGGTGAATTAATAGTAGGAGTGTTTAATGACCCTAAAAAAGCTATTAAAGATTTATGGGAAGCTCTGAAGAAAAACCTAGTCAATAGAATAACGGGAGTCATAGATGCTTTTGGTGCGTTGGGAAAAGTGATTAAATCTACTTTAAGTTTAGATTGGGATGGTGCTACTGAAGGTGCTAAAGATTATGCACAAGCTCTTGTTCAAGTAACTACAGGACTTGACACAGAACAACAAGCTGCCTTTGCAAATGGTATAAAAAATATAACTGACGAAATGGTTAAAGAAAAAGCTATCATTGATGCCCTTATGGATAGCACTTTTGCCCTAAGAGATAGTCAAAGAGATTTAAATGTAGAAACAGCACAAAGACGAGCAGATATTGAAGCCTTAAAATTAGTAGCTGAAGATGTTACTAAGTCAGAAGAAGAAAGATTGGCAGCAGCTAAAAAAGCATTCAAAATAGAAACAGAGTTGTTAGACAGAAGGGTTGCGAATGCAGAAGAAGCTGTTAGGATACAAAAAGAACAGAATGCTCTAAATCAAAGTATGGATGCTGATTTAGATGCTCTAGCTGAAAAAGAAATAGCACTAGCAGACATAAAGGCAGAATCTACTACCAAACAAATAGAGCTGAATAATAAGATTAACGCAATAGAGCTACAAACAGCTACAGCACAAGCCGCTGCCGAAAAAGCAAGACTTGATGGATTAGCAAAAGAAAAAGAAGCACTTCAAGCGATAATGGACTTGGAAACCGAAAGACTTAACAAGCAAATTACAGATGTAGCTGAAGCATTAGATGCTCATTATGCATCTCAAAGAACAGCAGAAGCAAATGAAATACTAGCGGCTCAAGATAAATGGGATAAATTAATTGCAGGTGAAGAAGAAGGTTCAGTTATGTTGGCTGATTTACAGAGGGCTAGAGGTGAAGAACTTGCTGCTATTGAGAAAAAGTATGCAGAAGAAGGTGGAAATGCTAAAGTTCAAAAAGCAAAAGAAGTAACAAAAGATTTAAAGGCTTTACTTGCACAAGAAGTTAAGTGGTCTGAAATGACAGGTGATGAAAAAATAGATGTAGCAGGTGAAGTAGCAGGAAAGCTAAAAGACTTTGCAGGAGAACAAACTGAAGTAGGAAAAGCAGCAGCTATTGTTCAAGCAACTATTGATACTTATAAATCAGCTCAAGCATCTTATGCGTCATTAGCAGGGATTCCTGTAGTTGGTCCTGTTCTTGGTGGTATTGCAGCAGCAGCAGCAGTTGCTTCAGGTATTAAAAACGTTCAAGCTATCTCATCAGCAGGTGGGGGTGGTGGTGGTGGTGGAAATCTAACAGCGCCTTCTACTCCTACAGAACAAGCTCCTGCACCACAAATGATGTCAGGCGAGTTTGACTTAACAGGTGGAGTAGCCCCTGAACCTGTCAAGGCTTTCGTTGTAACCGATGAAATGACTAACAGCCAAAACCAATTAGCAAATATAAGACGTAGGGCTACAATTTAACAAATCAAATAAACTAACTAAAAATCTATTATATAATATGCCATGTACTAAATGCGAAGAAGGAAAATATAAATGGGGTGAAACAGGAGAATGTGAATACAATACTCTTGAAGAATGCGAATCAGCAAACGCCTCTTATTCAGAAATGAAAGAAACTAAAATTGTTGAGTTGGTTATTGACCCTTCAGAAGAAGCGTTGGCGATTGACTGTATAAGTCTTGTATCAGCTCCTGCCATAGAAGAAAATATGGTTTATATGTCTAAGGCTAAGAACAACTTAACTCTAGCTAAGATAGATGAAGACAAGCGTGAATTAATTTCTCCCGCTCTCGTACCCGATAAGAATATCTACAGATATGATGCTGATACAGATTCTGACTATTATGTTTACTTTTCAAAAGATACTGTAAAGAATTGTGCTTATAGTTTCTTAAAAAACAACAATCATCACAAAGCTACCTTAGAACATCAAGATAGAGTTTCAGGAGTTTTAACTGTGGAGTCTTGGATAATTGAAGATCCTAAAATTGACAAGTCTAGGCTTTACGGCTATGATTTAAAAAAAGGCACTTGGATGGTGAAGATGTCTATAACCAATGACGAATTATGGAGTAAGATAAAAGATGGTTCTTTGAAAGGGCTATCCATAGAAGGTTATTTCACTTCAAAGTTTCAAGCTATGCAAGAACAAGAGCCAACAAATGAAGAAATACTAAAGGCTTTAAATGAAATAATCATAAAATCAAATAAATAGAAAATATTTCTATTATATTAATACAAACTCACTATAAATAAAAATTACTATGGATTTAAAAGAAAAAATATTAGTTGCTTTAGGAATCAATGAAGAAGAAACTAAATTAGGATTTCAGGCAAAGTCAGATGATGGAACTATTTTTGTAAGCACCGCAGAGGAGCTTGAAAATGGTGTCGACATCTCAGTTCTTACAGAAGATGGAACGACAATACCTGTACCCGCAGGAACGTATAAATTAGACACAGGTGTTTCTTTCAGAGTTGAAGAAGAAGGGATTGTAGCTGAAGTTTTACAATCAGAAACAGAAGAAGAAGATACTACTGAAGAAGTTGAAGCAGCAGAAGAAGCAGATGTAGCTGATTGGCAGGGCATGGAAAAGCGGATTGAAAATCTCGAAATAGCGGTTGCAAAACTTAAAGAAGACAAAGAAGGGGGTGATGATGAGTCAGAAGAAATGGCAGAAGAAGTATCTGAGCCAACTACAAATCCTAAGTCTATAAAAACTACAGAAGTAAAAGAATTTTCAGCAGAAGAAGAATTAGAAAATCTAAAATCTGAAAACGAAAAACTTAAAACGGAATTAGCAGAAAGTCCTGCTGATGCTCCGATAAATACAAATAAATTTAGTTCAGAAAGACCAACTCCTACTAAGCAAGACTTTAGAAGAATGACTAAACAGGAGAAGTTCTTATATAACTTAAATAAATAAAATAATTAATTTAAAAAAATAAAAAAATGGCGTTTACTACAACATCAAACTTTGCGGGTAAGGCAGCAGGATTTTACATAGCTGCTAGTTTAAAAGAAGCAAAAAGTTTAGACTTCTTAACTATGATAGAAAATATCAAGTATAAGTCTAACATACAGAGAATGACAGGTTCATCATTAGTTGTTGATGCAACTTGTGACTTTACAGATGCAGGTACTTTAGCACTTACAGAAAAAGTGTTAGAACCTCGTAATCTACAAATTAATCTTGACTTATGTAAGTCTACTCTCCTTGACTCTTGGGAAGCTTTACAAATGAGAGCAGGAGCAGGAGCACCACCACCTGCAAGTTTTGATGACTATGTTATCTCTTATATGGGAGAAATTATAGCACAAGCAACAGAAGACAGTATTTGGAATGGAGCAGGAGCAACAGGAGATTTTCAAGGATTCTTAAATACTAATGGATATTTAATGCCAACAGGTACTAATGCTGATGCAACAGTTACTCAATCAACAGCTTCAGGTGCTTATGATGCAAGTAACATTATAGCAAACTTACAAACTTTAGTCACTGATATAGCTGCAAATGCTCCTACAATATTAGGGAAAGATGATTTATATATCTATATGAATAACAAAACTTTCTCATATTATGTTTCAGCAATTTCTTCATTCACCGGAACTCCTTGGGGAAGCTTAAATACGGCAGGAGATTATGAACCTGTATTTGAAGGATACAGAATCGCAATTTGCCCGGGCATGGTTGACAATCAATTAGTAGCAGCTCAGAAGTCAAACTTATATTATGGGACGGATTTGCTTTCAGACGCTACTAGAATTACTTTGATGGATATGGCAGCTTTGGACGGAAGTGACAATATGAGATTGGTTGCTCGTTACTCAGGGGGTGTTCAATCAGGAGTTGGAGCAGATATCGTAAGACAATCATAATAACAAAAATAACGGGAGTGTTTCGGCACTCCCTTAACTTTAAAAACAATTAAACTATGGCTTGTGAAGCATTAACAAAAGGCAGGGGATTAGACTGTAGTCGTAGCTCAGGTGGGGTGAGATATTTGTATTTTTCTGTTTACGATCAACTTACTTCTTATACTTATTCAGCAGCAACAGGTACAAGTGAGCAACAGATTGACGCTATTAACTTTGGTGGAAATAGCATTTACAGATATACTGTCCCTCGTGGTAGTACAACAATAGACGAAGCTATTACAGGTGATTCTATTGCAGGGACGATTTATTATACACCTGTAGTGTCAATGGTACTTAATAAAATTACTAAGGATATGCAGGAGCAAATGAAGCTCTTAGGAGCGACTCAAGTTAGAATCTTTGCTCAATTAAACGAACAACATACAGCAACAGAAAATGATGTTATTGTAGCTTTAGGAATGGTAAACGGAATGTCATTAAATGCAGGGACTATTGATTCAGGTGCAGGATTTGGGGATAGGAACGGATACACGCTTACTTGGGACGGCTTAGAAAGTATTCCATTCCCTATGTTAAAAGATCCTTCAGCAGGTACAGCCCCTTTTGGTGACTCAGGAATTACAGGTCTAACTTCAATTATTACAGAATAAAAATAAACTTTTAAAAAAATACATAAATTATGTCATGTACATCATTAACAAAAGGAAGGGGTCTTGATTGCAACAGAGTATCGGGTGGAATCAAATACGTATATTTTGGCGTAGTGGATGAAATTGAATCAATAACAGTATCGGGTTCAGAAGTAACAGATATTGAAATGACAACAGCATCAGGTACAAATAAACTTTACAGATATGCAGTTCCTAGAGGTTCAACCTCAATAACAGAAACTGTAACAGGGAGTACGGAAAATGGCGTAATTTCGTACCAACCTACTTTAGCAATGGTTATGAACCGACTTACAAAAGAAGACCAAAATGAAATCAAGCTCTTAGGACAAACTCAGGTCGTTATATTCGTTCAGCTTAACGCAACTAAAACTTCAAGTGGAAAGGATATTATAATGGCAATGGGAGTTAAAAATGCTATGTCATTAAATTCAGGTTCAGCAGCATCAGGAGCTGCATTTTCGGATAGGAATGGATACACTCTGAACTTTGAAGGATTTGAACCTGCACCATCACCAATATTAATGGACTACGGCACTACGCCTTTTGACAACATTGATGATGGGGGTGCAATTGGTATTGAAGAAGCATAATCTAATTAGTAGTTTTCATATATTTCTTGATTAAGGGGCTTTATGCCCCTTTTTCTTTGCTTAAAAACTTATAAAGCCAAACAGAATCAGACTTTTTCTATTATATAGTAATGATACAAGCAATTAGAAAGACTAACTTTAACGCCTATCTATCCACAATGGACAACACAAGGTTAGATAGTGGTGAGAGTAGGGGTCAAATAAGATACTTAGTTAAGTTTATTAATGACTTAGACGGGAGTGTTTATTACTGTTATCCTTTAGTCAATAAAGGTGGAGAATCTTATATTTGGGATAGATATACAAGAATGGAATTTTATTATAATCCAACTCCTGATATGTTTGCAGGTCAATTAGATTTACCAATTGCAGGACATTATAAATATGAAGTTTATGAAGTTAAGTGGGTTGAAGGGGATACAGTAACTTTAGATGCAGAACACGCACCAACCACAGAATCACAACCACAGCTTCCGTATCTTGATGAGGATGATATGGGTGCATTTTATGGATTAGTAACTAAAGGGATTTTAAATTTATCAGAAGTGGAAGGTTTGGAAGAAGTGCAATATACTCAAAATGCAAAAAGCGTTCAAGATATTACTTTAACGTGGGGTGGGGAATCTTATACAACAGTTCCTACAATTATTTTTAAAGGTGATTGCATTACACCTGCAACTGCTACTTGCACAATAGAAACTCCTGTGCCTGCAGGTGGTGGTGTAGTGACATCAATTACTCTTACAAGTGGTGGTAGTGGTTATACAAGTAATCCACAAATTGGATTTGACGGCGGAACTACAAGCGACAATATAGCAAGAGCAACAGCAAACATAGAACAAACAAATTATATATATACAGGATAATAAAAAATAAAAAAAATGGCAATAGAAAATGTACAACAGCTCTTAACAGAGCAATTAGGAAAAAATGGAGATACTGTGGTCTTTACTGATGCAGCACAAACAAGTAAAGATTGGTATTGTGTTTACTTCCCTGTCTCAAGTGTAGTAGCTTCAATAACAGTAGCAGACGCAACAGGAGCATCAGCTTTAGTAACGACACTTCCTGCAGGAACGACTCTGTTTATGAACGTGACAGCAATAACTCTCACGAGTGGTGTTGGTATTGGTTATTCTGAAGGTGTAACGACATAATGTTAGCGCTTAAACAAGCATTAAGTTTAGGGAAAACCTTTGACGAAGGGATAAGTTGGTCACCTACTGATGAAGCAAGTCTTGAAGCTTGGTATCAGAAAGGAGTCGGCATAGCTCTTAATGGTACTGATGTTGATACTTGGTCAGACAGTTCGGGTAATAGCAATACTATGCGACAGACTACAGAAGTAAAACAACCTGCATATTCAGCAGGGGTTTTGACTTTTGACGCTACTACCGGTGATTTTCTTTCACTAGCAGCAGGTGACATAGCTTTAGCTGCTGCTTTTACTATTGGAATAAAATTAAATATAACATCAGCAGGTGGTATAATACTAGGTGACACTACAGCAGCAGGGGAATTTATCAAAGTATTTTCAAGCAGTAAGATACGTCTTAAAATAGATAATACAACTGCAATAGACTTAGAGTTAGATGCAGGGAGTTTATTAGGGACTGAGGCTGTTATGATTTTAACAAGAGATGCTGATTCCCTTGTTACTTTAATTTGGAATGGAGCGAAACAAGTTGATACAGACGACCTATCAGGAACAGCAGATATAGATGCAATAGGCATACGAAAAGATGGTCTCAATCCTTTTGATGGGACTATTGATGAAATACAAATTTACAGCAAAACAAATGATATATTAGTAGAAAATGTATATGCTAGTCTAGTAGGTTTATAAAAAATAAAATATGAAAGATAATATTATTAATATCAATTTAGAAACATCAACATCTCCTGTTATTGCAGAAGTGAGAGGTCGTGATTGGATTGAATACGGAGATGCAAATGGAGATTGGAGAAATCTATATCCACAATTCTTAATTGATCTTTATTACTCAAGTTCAATAACAGCGGCTATTGTAAATTCTACAGCAGAAATGATAGCAGGTGAAAACTTAATCATAGAAGATGAAGATGATAGGGATTTAGAAGCAAGAGTTAAACTTCAGCATTTTTTAGATAGAGCTAATAGTAATGAAAGCCTACACGAAGTTATAAAGAAACTATCTTTTGACTTCAAGTTACAAGGAGCATTCGCACTTAACATAGTATGGTCAAAGGATAGAACTCAAATAGCGGAAGTCTACCATGTAGACGTTTCTAAAGTAAGATGTGCAAAACCTGATGAATTTGGAAAGACTACAGGATATTATATATCTTCAGATTGGACAAATACTAGAGCTAACAAGCCTTATTATGTACCTGCTTTTAATCCTAATGACAGGACTTCAGCAAATCAAATAATGTATTCAGGTCTTTATAGTCCTAATATGAATAGCTATTTTACACCTGATTGGGCTTCTTGTACAAATTGGGGATTAATTGATGCTCGTATCTCTGAGTATCATCTCAATGCAATAAGCTCAGGATTTTCGGGGTCTTTTATGATAAATTTCAGTAACGGAATTCCGAGTCAGGAGGAGCGTTTTCAAATAGAACAAAGTCTAACTGATAAGTTCACAGGGCAGAATAATGCAGGAAAATTCATCTTGACATTTTCAGACGATAAAACTAGAACTCCTGAAGTTAATGCAATAACACCTTCAGATTTAGACAAGCAGTATCTCGCACTCCAAGAACTGCTCACTAGCAACATTTTAAGCGGTCACAGAGTCACTTCTAAGACTCTTATGGGTATAGATACTGCAAATGGTTTTTCAAGCAATACAGACGAGATTATAAATGCCGCAAATTTCTACTTAAATACTGTGATTAAGCCATTCCAAGATCAGTTAGTAAAACAGCTTAGAAAAATATTCACAGTCAATTTAATGGATATGCCTGTGAATTTTGTACAGCTTAAACCTATTACAGTTCAGTTTGACTCTAAAACTATAAGAGAGGTTATGACAACTGACGAAATTCGTGAAGAACTCGGACTTGAACCATTAGGGGATGAAGAAACAGTTGAAGAAACAGTAGATTTTAGTAATGTAGAAAAAACTGAGCTTGAAAGTTGGATAGAAGAATTTGGTGAAGATATGCCTGAAGATTGGGAGATGATAGATGAAGAAATTGTAGATGGTGAGCATCAAGACTTTGATTTTGAAGCAGAACTTAATAATATAACAGAAGAAAAAATAGAACTAGCATCAGCAGTAACAGCAACACCTAATAAAAAAAGCAGTCAAGATGGAACTAACAAGTCTAAGACTTTTTATTACAAAGTACGATATGTTTATGCTACAGATAATTTTTTAGTAAACAAATCAGGAACTAGCAGAAGTTTCTGTAAACAAATGGTTTCAGCTAATAAGCTATATACTAAAGAAGATTTAGTTAATGCTAACAGTCAAAGGGTGAATAAAGGGTTTGGACATTATGGCAAGGAAAAGTATAATATCTTTTTATATAAAGGCGGACCTCAATGCCGACATTTTTTCTTGCGTAGGATTTTCAAAACTTCAAAAAGAAATGCCAAACAGCCTATTGAAGATAGTCAAATCATAGGATATACTAAGGCTAGGTCAGAAGGGTTTACAGCTAAAAGAAATGACAAGTTGGTAGCAATAGCACCACAAAGAATGAAAAATAACGGATATTACAATTAACTATGGCATACGTATTATTTATATCAGAAGCGAAGCTCAAAGATAGCACCGCAATCAATCTTAATGTCGATATTGACCTCTTACTTCCGTATGTAAGACAGGCACAGAAGCTCTATGTAGAAACTAAACTTGGTACAGATTTAACTCAGAAGCTTAAAGATGAAATTACAGCAGGAACTTTAGCAGGAGCATACAAAACTTTAGTAGATGATTATATTGGAGATATGCTTCCGAATTGGGCATTTTATCATGCCATTCCGTTTCTGCGTTTCAAAATAGAGAACGGGAATATCTATTCTAAGACCTCAGAAACAGGAACAGCTTTAAGTACGGAAGAAGCTCAACATCTTAGAGAAGAAGTTAGAAATACAGCCGAATATTATACGGAAAGAATGATAGACTATGTATGCAATAACACAAGTAGCTTCCCTGAATATTCAACAAGCTCAGGATCTGATGTAAACCCTGATAGAAATGCCTACTACAATGGAATGAATCTTGAAAGACCAAATCAACAAGGAACTAAACTTACATTAAGGAACTTTTTAACAGCAGGAGATTAATGAAAAAACACTACAAAACAAAACCAAAGAACATAACCAAACTGAAATCCTACTTGGAAAGTAAGCCGAAAAATAAATCAAATGAAAGAGATTCAAGACACAATCCAAGTAGCAGTAGCTAATGGCTCGGCAATAGCATTTAGTATAACTGAATGTAATGAAGTTCTGACGCTAGTTTCATTAGTGTTAGCAATATCATTTACTATTTATAAATTCGTTAAATTTAAAATAAAATAAAATGGACGTACCAACAAACAAAAAGAAAAAGCTAAACAGTAAAAATCCTAAATACACTAAAAAAGATGAAAAGGATCTTAATGCTCGTAAAGAATTGGTTGGCGAAGTTAATGGAGTCAAAATATCAGTCTATCGTCCTTCCTCAGACTACAGTCAGCAAGATTAATCTACTTATCATAAGAGATACATTTAGTGAGAAAAGCACAGTAGGTGAGCTTTTTCTAAATGGTGAACGTATGTGTGACACCTTAGAGAATCCTTATATAAATAACGAAAGAAGCATATCTTGTATTCCTGAAGGTGAGTACAAGGTAAGACTAAGAACAGCAAGAGAATCAGCAACAAGAGAATACTTGCACCTTCTAGTTAAAGATGTACCCAACCGAGATTGGATATTATTTCACAGGGGCAATTCAGCAAAAGACACAAGCGGATGCATCCTAGTAGGATTTGCAAGTAAACAGGACTATGTTAAGAACTCAACTTTTGCAATGGATTTACTTATGAAAGAAATCATTAATTTAGGTGGCGAAAAAATAAATTTAATAATCAAAAATAGATAACAATGGGAAAATGGATCACAAACGTAGTTCTAGGACAGATACTACACAGTAAAAAATTCATCTATGCAGTAACAGCAATCGTTACTCCATTTTTAATGACGCACTTTGGATGGGGTGCAGATGTTGCTGAAACAGTATGGCAAACATTTTTAGTATTAATTCTTGGACAAGGAGTTGCAGACATCAGCAAGAAATAATAGATACAGATTAAAACCTCATGAGGTAGCCGCTATTCAAAAGATGCGAGAAACTGAAGCTAGGAACGTTCTAGTCATAGGAGATTTGCACGAACCTTTTTGTTTAGATGGCTACCTTGATTGGTGTTTAGAACAATATGAAACTTTTAATTGTACACAAACTATCTTCATTGGAGATGTCATAGACAATCATTATAGCTCATATCACGAAACTTCAGCAGATGGTATGGGTGGTGCAGATGAGTTAGAATTAGCTATAAGTAAAATATCTAAATGGTACAACGCCTTTGACGAAGTAGGCACAAAAGTAATTATCGGAAATCACGACAGAATCATAATGCGTAAAGCTCAGACCTCAGCTATTCCTAGTAAATGGATTAAGTCTTACAAAGAAGTTTTAGGAACTCCTAATTGGGATTTTGTAGAACGCTATGAGCAAGACGGAGTACAATACATTCATGGAGAAGGTGGAACGGCTAGGACTAAATGTCGTGCAGATATGATGAACACCATACAAGGTCATTTACATACGCAATGTTATACAGAACATTATGTAGGTAAAAACTTCAGAGTTTATGGAACTCAGGTAGGCTCAGGCATTAATCAAAAGTCTTACGCTATGGCTTACAGTAAGTATGGTAAACGACCTGCTGTTGGTTGTGCGGTAGTCCTAAACAACGGAACACTACCTATTAATCTTTTAATGCCTTTATAATGGACGAAAACCCAACCATCAAAGTCTTCTTAGTATATATGCTTCTGATCTTAGGCATTATATTGCTTAGTTTATAGCCCCCCTGAGCCG
>VTLG01002478.1_pt1 | contig 29540 bp, 17 predicted proteins | sample 4694571 | NCBI WGS metagenome assembly VTLG01 (sample SAMN12604809, study PRJNA352737) | marine metagenome | biome: ENVO:00000447; feature: ENVO:00000209|ENVO:00000569|ENVO:01000036; material: ENVO:00002151; isolation source: viral sequences binned using virsorter ...
CTGGATTAAGTTTATCAATATCTTCCTGAGTCCACAATTCTCTTGTAAGACTAAAGGTGAATGTTCCCTGTGCAGAATTAGCAGTAGCACTATAGACAATTAAACCATAATCAAATTCACCACCATCTTGAGGTGGATGAACTGTACCATAATCCTCACCTATAGCAGCATCTGTTATAAGACCACTGTCTTCACTACTGAATAGTACAACTGTACTATCATCATAATCAAATGTTGTTCTTTCTGTATGTGCAACACCTTCAAAGGATGATATGTTACCAGATCCAATCTCTCTGAATGTTGCTTGAAGGTTAGTATATGCACCAGAATAAGTAAACAGTGCAATATCTTCAACTGGTTGATATCCAACTGCCTCGGAAGCTCCTCCCATACTGAAGAGGTTACCACTTTGTACGAATCCATGACCCCAAGTAAATGAGTAGGTATCGAAGTTATGACCCTCAGTAGAAGAAAGACCTGGATTATCTGGTTGGAAGTAATTCTCTGGAGTTGAATCATTAATAACTTTAGGATCAGTCTTGATAGTAAGTCCACCCATTGAGGTTGCAACACCCTCATGCCAGATGTACCACCAGTTCTCTGATAACCATCCTTCAGTAACAAGACCCCAATTCTCTGATTCAACTGGACTATCTGTTATTGATCCCCAGTTATCAGTACTATATCCAATAGTAGCAGTTTCATCATATCCATATGTTCTTAGTATCGCTACACCACCAGTTACAGGTAGAGAACCAGATCCTGTCCAATGATACTGGAACTTAAGATTACTGTATGCACCAGACCAATTGAATAGAGTTGTCTCTCCTCCAACTACACTATCAGTTCTGCACTCAGCAGCTCCACCAGCACTGAATAGAGATCCAGATGCAGTCCAATGTGCTACGTTAGTTGTAAGGTCTTGACCAGTGATATGGATAGATCCTTCACCTTCCCAATACCTAGCGTAAGTACCATCTCCTTGAATATCATAGAGAGCAATAAACTCATACGTTCCAGTATTTGCCTCTACGTTATTCCATATAATTCCACCATGATCAAATTCACCACCTGACTTAGGTTCTACAATACTTCCTTGATCTTCAGTCTCACTAAATCCATACCAGACTAATCCACGATCTTCTGTCTGTAATGTAAATCCAGACTCATCATTAAACTCATGTACAAACTTCTCAATACCAGCACTTCCAAATGAAGCATTACCAGACATTACCTCACGACTTGTCTGTGAGTATACCTCTCCACCAGTTAGACTGAATAATGTTGTCTTGTCTCCAAATTCTGTAGAGGTCTTAGTCTCTGAGAGACCACTTGCAGCGAATAGACCACCTGAACCTGTTCTGTCTGTAGTAAAGCTATAAGTATTAAATTCTGCCCAAGGTGCATTACTAAACTTATGATATGATGTTGCACCTCTTACATCACCTATGTTGTATACAAATCCCCAAGATTCTTCTCCTCCAGACTTGGGAGCTGTAATATCTCCAAAATCCAAAAGACTTGGGACTGCATCGACAGCTCCCAAGTCTTCTGTGGTGAATGGTACGAATAAAAATTCGTTCCAATCTAATGTTGTTCTTACCTCGCAAGTACCAGATACAGTAAGCCCACCAGAACCTAACCAGAACGCACTACTGCGTTCCATTCCACCACCCATCTCAAATAGGGATCCATTACCAGCCCATATCTTTCTGATACCCTCTAAAGCGGTACTAGCAAGCAATGCAGTTCCAGTAGAGACATGAGGAGCAGGGCTCCATCTCTCAGTTGATCCACTAGATATGGTTGCTGTTCCAAATGGATAGTTATCTGCTGATACAGATATTTCTCCGTAACTATCTTGACTTAAATTACTTTCTGCTTCTAAATTTGTTGGAGCATCACCTATCGATCCATAATCATCCGTTACGTTAAGGACAGTAACATCGCCATAACTTTCGGTAGAGTATAGAGAAATTGTATTTGAATCGTAGGTGTATTTGTTCATACTTTACGAAAACAATAAGAAGGGGGTGGAATATCTCCAACCCCCAACCTAATATACTTAATAGTATTAGTGATCAGTCAAGGCTGATGTTCAATGTAACCTTAATTTGGTCACCGTTGTTCTGAATTGGGTATGGACCATTTGTAAATCTTTCAGCGAACATTATGCTGCTGTAAAGAGTTAGGTTACCAGTTCCATCCAATGCAGGAGTTGTGGTGAATGTTGATGTTGAAGGTGTACTAAAGATTGTGTATGTATTTTCAGTAGTTGTAGTGTTTGAAGTACCACGTGCAATGTAAATAACATCGCCTGGTTGTAAACCGTGAGCTTGAGTAACAGTTACTGAAGTATAGTCAAGTGTGATACTTGGGTCAGTAGCACCCTGAATGTTATCAGTTAGAGCAACAGCAGCATTAGCACTATCAACAAGATAGATACGTCTTTGAGCACGATCAATACCACCAATAACTGTACCAGCAGGAACAGCAGTGTTTCCTCCTACAGACATTCCGATTGTAATGTTGTCCATTACGGAAGCTACGTTAGGAAGTGTGATGTAATCGTTACCAATAACTCCAATACATACGTTTGAGTTATCACCCTTTGTTATAGTAGTAGCAGCAGCACCAACAGCAGCATCAGCAACACCTTGCACAGCAAGAGGCATATTGTTTGCTCTTACAATGTAGTAACCATATACGTTACCAGCAGCAGCATCAAATGTGAAAGTCTGTTCTGGGTAAGTAGCAGTTGTTACAACACCAGCAGTAGCATCTTGATTAATTTTCCACTGCCCACCATTTAGGAGAATACCAGTCTGTTCTGTATAATCGTAACGTGATTCAGTACGATTGTTTACACAATAAGGATAACCTGTGTTTACAGTTTGACCATACTTGTTTGTATTACCATCTTGGTATGGTTCGTAGTATGCTGTCGCACTAGGCACATCACCTTCAGCAGGGGTCGTGTCAGTAGTGTAAAGCTTAAGAATTAGATCCCTTGGTGCATTATCCTCTCTATCCAAAACAAAGTTGTTTTGGTTAACGAGATAACGAAGTGACTCAAGTTCGCCAATATTAGGTACTAGCAGTGCCATTTAATTTGTCTCCGAAAATCGTTGTGTGTTGCTTGCTTACGTTTATTTATAAAATAATCGTCCCTCGATTATTTATCAAAGGAAAACTTTAAGAGATAACATGAATCTCCTAATCTGGTTTACCTGATCAACTCGGAACCGTAGCATATCCCCAGCTATTAAATCTTTATCCCAACTATTTAAAGTATCACCACTTGCTTTCAAGTTTCCATTAATCTGTGGTTTATCACCACCAGTTATAGTTTGAAAGTTAGGAAAATCGTTGAATGTACATTTCTGTACATCCATAACTAAAACACCAACAACATCCGAAGTCAGTGTCCAAGACTGGATTCTTCCAGTCACATCTATCTGCAGTTCACCTTTCTCTCCAGTGTTCATATCTACAGAACCACTACCATAAACGAAGTTAATTGTTCTGGTAAGATCTGCAGTTGTTGATTGAGCAACGCAGAAAATCTTATCTCCAGCACTAGGTGGTGTTGCAAATTGAATCTTATCTCCACTAACAGTATAATCTACTCCTGGATGTTGAAGTAATCCATTCTTAGAGACAATTAATTGTCCTTCATTTGTTGGAAAATATGCAGTATTTCCTTCTGTTAGATCAAATTCAACCCTTGTTCCATCGAACTGAGAAGTGAAATCATCAAGAACCTCATTATTATTCTGCAAATACTTTGCAGGTATATCATAATTTACACCAACTGCAAATTTCTTCTTGGCCTCAGAAACTATATTATAGTTTTGAGATTGTACTGATACGTTATAGGTAGGCATCAGGAAACTCCAGGTGTTACTTCAAGTATTCCTTCAATAACTCTCGACTTAGTACCTGAAGGTGCAGTCAAAAGAATATCATAAACATACCTTCGAGCTTCTAAAGTAGCTGATGTAGTATTAGGAAGGGTTATTGATAATTGTCCGTTATATCTGTCTGGAAAATCAACTGTAAAGTCTGTTGATGTAGATGAAGTATAACTTCGTTTCAATTTCGCTACAGCACTATAACCAGTTAAATTTAACGGTGTTGTATTCGCTTCATTCTGAATATTAAAGGTCGCACTAAAGTCGGTTCCTTTCTCACAAATTAAATTTATTGGTATAGCAGCCATCTGACATATAAAGAACCCCTCACTATTTAGCGAGGGGGAACTTTGTTATTCTGTTGGAGATGTTTCAGGTGTTTCTGTTTCTGGTGTTGGTAGCGGTTCAGCATTAACTTCACCAGTCAGAATACCAAGGGTTTCTAGTCCACCCTGAAGCTTTGTGCGATACTCTCTAAGACGAATAAGTTCTGTCTCTGCCTTAGAAATTTTCTCGTTAGCATCAGCAAGTTGTTTAGTAAACTCTTCTCTCAACGCAGCTGGTTCCATAGTAGGAGCCTTTGGTGTTTCAGTCATAATAAGTGATCGATCTTACTTATTTATTATAGCACGAATCATCGATTTTAGTTCAGCTAGTTCGGATTTTACCATCTGCAATTCCATATCAGAATATTTTGATCGAGCTCTTGCTGCTCTAATCTGATCAAATGCTTTCTTATCCTTATTGATTATAGCACCAGTTTCTGAGTCTCTATAAAGACCGTCCTCACCTTCTACTTGGATGTCCATTAGAAGGATGCTACTGCTCTTATATCTTGTAGTTTAGGTACGTATGCTGGATTATCAGAATTCATAACAACCTTAACTGCAAAAGAAGTAAACTCAGGTAAGTTAGAAATACTAAATGGAATCTCCTGATAAGAATCTTGCTTCTCAAAGAGACCAGATATTTCATTCTCTGGAGTAGGAGCTAATTCAATATCAGCCTTACCATCTTCGTTAAAGAACTTCCATTCAATATCGTCAAAATTAACTTCACTTGATTCTTCTTTAATCTTATAAAGAACTTTAATATCATCAATATTTCTTAAGTTAGTAGTAATCTTAACATCAATTGATGTACCTGGATTCTCTATAGCAATTTCCTTGGTAACATACTTAGCAATACCAGAAGTATTCTTAGAGGAATCTTCAGAAACATGTCCTACACCATTTTGTAATGTTGCAGTTTTTACTTCCCACCAAGTTTCAGTATTAGCTTCTTGACCAACAAAACTAAGTAAATCAGTAACCCTGAATATATCATTCTGTTGATCTGTTGGATCCTTCTTCCTTTCATAAGGTGAAAGTGCTGTTACTTTAGAAGTAAAGTCATCATTGATAGGTTGTTTATTATTAAACAATACCAATTCTTGAGTCTTAGCATCCCATTCAACAACTGTACCACTAATCTTATCTAGATATAGATCATCAGTAGTATCTGAAGTTGTTGTTTGCTGTTCGTTGTATCGATTAACAGTTGTACCTACAGTAAATGTAGGTGTCTTAAGACTGGATCCAGCATCTGTAACTGTAGTTCCTTGATCAGATGGATCATTAGGATCTTTATTTAAAGATGTATCAGTTCCAAATGTTAGAATTTCTCTTGCTTTAAAGGTTCCTTCATTAGTTATCTGTACAGTCATTGTACTTGTACCACCATCCCAACCTATAATAGTACCAGCACCACCAGCAATATCAGCAACCTGTGATGTAGTAGCTACAGTTGTACTATTGATAGCCTGAGGAACTGTTATAGCAGCACCACTATGTCCTGTTATAGCAAAGGTAACAATTGGATAAAGCTTTATAATTTGATTCTGTCTACCATATCTACCTTCACTTCCAGTAGGATTCTCAATCCTATTAGATATAGTCTTAACAGAACTAGTTCTAAGATCTATAATAGGAGATAATGTTGATTGAGTAGATGAAAGATCTAATTTATAAACTAAAGAATTTGTAATATCATTTCTTAATGCATTAATTCTAGAAGCTAACACCTTCTGGTTTATAAAGAAATGTTCTTGTTTAATAAATGTCTTCTCATAATCAGATTGAGAATAAGAAGAATAATTAACAGGACCACTATCTACAGGAATTATATTAGTTGTTTTAACAGATGATTCAATCTTTGTTTGTGGGAATGAAAGATAACCAATATCAGCATATAATTTCTCATATTTCTTATTAAGAGAAATTAATCCACTTGATCCACCACCAATAGCATTAGAGCTTGCATTAGTTGCAGATACAATATTAAATGAATCAATACCAGAGTTCTCAACTGTGAATAATGTAGTATTCATAGAAGCTGCTGAGATACCACCAGTCTCCTTAAGACCTTTGAAGAATGCAAATGACTTACCACTATCTTCAAATCCATGATCTCTATGTGTAACTTCAATATACTTATTATTTCCTCTAAATCTTTCTAGAGTTGCACTACTACTTGCTTCAGCACTTGTACGTATGGAATTATCATCCATAGTTTCATAACCTATGTTATCATTTGTTAACATAACACTAGCAGTCCTAGAAATATCAAACTCTGCTCTGTTAAGCTGGAACTTAATATCTTCCTTAAGGTTCTCTGTCCAAGAATCAACATTCTGTGATCTATAGACAGAACCTAATCCTGGTTGTACTGTAACAGTTCCTGAACCTGCAGGTTCTCCAACTTCAGAAGCCCAAACCTCATAATCGGTAGAATCTGTCTCAATAACAAAAGCATATTCTGTATCATTCTGTAAATATACAGGATAATCAAATTGAAACTCAGTTGGTACACTACCAGCAACATCAGTTACCAGATTGGTTGATACACCCATTCTTACAGCAGGTGTATCGATCTCTACAACTGCTTCTACAGCAGCACCAGCATTACCAGAACCAGTACCAGCAATAACAATAGATGGAGCACTTGTATATCCAGAACCAGATATAGAAACTTCAGAATTGAATAACTTACCACCAGATATTCCTAGTGTTCCAGTCGCAGTAGTACCACCTGGTAACTGTGGACTCTCAATAGTCATTGCTGCACTATCATAATTAGATCCAGAATTAATGACCTTAAGATCAACAACTGATCCAGAATCCTTAGCAATAGTAACAGATATTGAAGTATTATTTGTATTATTCGCTAGAGTTATTGATGGAGCAATAATTTGTTCCCCTGCTTGGAAAGAATTACCATTGTTATTAGAAAGAACTAATGTATATACTTGATCTGCTGATACAGGAATCTTATCTGCAGCTCCTGGTAATACCTCAATACCAGTTCTATCAAATATTTTAAATATAGGTCCAGTAGCACCTGATATTTGTCCAGTTACAATCTCACCAACCTCAAGAGATGTTTCTTGTGATACATAAAACTTCAACTTTGTTTCAGGTGAAATAGTCTTCTCTGTACCAGGAACAATATAACTTCCTGGCTTACCACTTACTGTATTGGTAATATAAGTTCTTACAGGAACCTTAGATGCCTTCTTATTAAAGAAGAGATATAAACTAGTAACAAATACACCACCATCAAACCCTTCGATCTTAAATGTTTGTGCTAATGGACTTGGTTTCTTCTGTGTACTTGTATCAAGATCAACAATCTGTTTACCTTCATTAGACTTGAGGTATGCAGGTAATGTTGAAACAATACTACCAGGATTAGATGGTAGTATTCCAGTAGGATAGTATTTAACTTCAGTATATGTTTCTACAGTGTCTTTATTACTATCTGTAGAGCTTGAAGTAAATCTAATTGTTTTCTCACCAGTTGTGAATTGTAACTGTTCAGAAGTGGTATCATAACTTGTATTGTAGATATAGTTATTCCAAGTAGTTCCTTGTGTTGGGGCATAACCATTAGGTATTATAATAAGACCACTAGCATTACCACCATCATCTGTAATAATATCAGATCCAAATGTTGATAATGAATTACCAGGAATTCCTGTAAATCTTAGATCAGGAGTAGTCCATCTACTAATACTCCTACCCTCTATGAAAGGATAGATCTTTGTATTAGGCTTCATCCTACGAACAGTAAACTTAACTGCCTTAGATCTAGCAAATTGTTGTAATGATGTAGCAACAGCAGTTTCACCAACTAACTTTGTATTAATTCCTTTACCAGTCTCATTGTTTTGTGGACTGATATTAGATGAACTTGCTACATTAGCAATCTTAACTGTAGATGCTACTTGATCAGAATTGATATCAGAAAGAGGTCCAATATTAAAGAAGTTCTGATTTGATCCAACCCAGTTTACTGAATAAGAATTATACAAGCTTGAATATGCATCACGTACATTATTCTTAGCAAGGAATATAGTATAAAGTGATGTGTTGTTATCAGATATTAAAGGAGCATCTGTATTCTCATACCATGAATCTACAGGTGTATTGAGAGTTGCATCTCCAACATACTGAATAACAACGAATGGATTAGGATTGATAGTCTTTGTAGCAAAGCTATTATCCAATAACGATAGATTAGAATATGGAAGAGTAATAATATCACTAGATCTCCTATATCCAGCAACTACTCTTTCATCTTCTTTTGTATTAACTTCTATTAAATCAAATGAATCTTCCTTAGACTGTGCTCTCAATACAGATTGTTTTGTATCAATTGAACACTTATAATCATTAGACTTAAGGTTACCTACCTTATGAGTCTCGAAGTTATCTACAACGAATCCACTCTTAAATCTTTCAAGTCCAACTTCATCCTTGATCTGCATATTCAGTGCTTGCTGTTCAAGGACACTAAGAAGTGTATAGTATTCTAACCTTTCAACACGCTTCTCTAACTTGCCGATATCACGCATTGTATAACGCTTGTTATCAACAGGGATAACACGAACATCATTACTTGTTGTGGTATATGCAGGTATGTAAAGATAAGTTAAAGGTATAGCATCATCAATACCCTCTGGTCTTGATGGGTTAAGTGAAGAGTTACCTTCCTTGACTATGAATTCACCTTTCTTAGTTAAGAAGATACCATCAATTCTATCAAGATATTGATTCTGATAGAATGATATAGTGTAAGGTAGATTTGAATCTGATGCTGGACAACTAGAAACAACACCACCACTACCATTAAACTCGTTGAAAGAAGACTCTGTATAAATTGACTTATCTTGGAAACCAGTGATAGTAGATTCAGTATCAACTTTTGGTCTAAAGTCAATAACATCTCTAAGGTTTGTTATACCATATACAGATGAGTTGAATGTAGGAATATCATCAGCAGAAACACCTGCTTCATGTACATAAGAATCAACTACACAGAAATCACCTTGTGAATGATCAAAGTAATCAAATGATGCTAATAACTGACCAGTAGGTAGATCAAAACCAGGTTTAATCACAATACGAGAGACATCATAAAGAGTATCACGTTGACCATCATCAAATGTAAATCTATTAGTTACATCAGTACCACTAATTAAATTACCAGCAGTATCTACATTTGGAGGTGCAGTCGAAGAACCTTCATAAACATAATTAAGTTTAACAACATCAGAATATGATACTGCATTAATTTCAGTCGCATTAATATCCTGTCCTCTCAAAGGAAGAACTCTATCTCCAGACGGAACAATTACAATTTGTTTGTTTTTAACAATAGTCTTCAACCTAGGTCTAGACTTAGTAATTTCTAATGTTGCTGTAAGCTTAAGAGTAGGGAAGACACCAGCACCAGTTACTTCACCAAAATAATTAGTAGGAAGTGTTATACTAACACTACCAGCAGTTAACCCACTAGCAGTATCAGTAGAAGTTGCAACATCTACAGCAGAAGCTGGAACGTATACAATATCTCCAGTTTCTACAGCAGTTGCATCTCCTTTTTTAAGAACAGTGAGAATAAAATTATTCTCTCTAAACTCTACAAATTTCTGTGTACCAAATTCCAACTGTGCCTTGAATGTTACTTTTCCACCAGTGGAAGATGAATCCAATACAAAATCTTTTCTTTGGTAGTACTTAATAGCAGTATCATCAACATTCTTAACTAGTGATTTAATCTGCTTACTACCAGTTGGGAATATTAGAGTAGATTTAGATCCATTCTCAATCTTTGGTCTTACTCTTAGTACAGTTGTACTACTTACAGTAGAAGGAAGTAAGGAATCTAAATATATTCTCGATTTCTTAGTTCCTTGTGGTGAAGTTGCTTGCTGTACTATTGCTTGAATAAGGTTGTTGTTTGCATCACTAAACTGAACCAAATCTCCTTGTACAAGAGTCTTCGATGCATCACCACCAAAACCTGTACACTCAATATACTGGTTACCCTCTACACCACTAAAACTAAAATCAGTTATAGTAGTACTAGTAACATACTTCTCTCTAAACAACTCAACATCACTAGTGAATAGATTAGGTGCTAAAGCTCCTGCAGGTGCTACACCAAACCTACACCACATAGATTTAACATTCTGTGGTGTGTATGTTTGTACGACATTCTTAAACAATACAGCACGTACTATTGCTTCATTACCAGCAACAAAACTAGTAGAAGTAGTCTTAACTGCTACTGCTGGCGGTGATGAGTAGACATTAGATAATGCATCTCTATTTTTAATAGTCGCTGCAGCATAACCATCTGCAGAATCTATAGTAGAAGTTATAACAGATGTATCATATGATACACCATCTACAATTAAAGTCTCTAATGCACCATAGTTATTTCCTCTATGATCCACTACAAAATGAGATATAGTATTCTCTCTAGCAATCCTCAGAGAATTTCCTTTCTCGTCAAATATAGTTTCTCCCTGAACAAACTCTCCATTAAGAACCTTACAATAAATTCTATTACCAGAAGATAGAAGACCCTTTGGTGATCCTTCTATTACTCCATAAGCACCACTCTTACTACCAGTAATATACGTACCAGCTTGGAATGGGATGTTATCTGGTGAAGCAGCAGGTATATCACTATCTACAGTTATCTTGGTTAAGAAAGTTGGATTGAAATACGACATCTTGAAAGTCGTATTATATTTACTTGTTCCAGCAATTCTTCCTTTAGAAAGAATAGTATCAGAATCTGGATTAAATCCAACACCTCTTTCTTGTAAACGGAAATCCTTAGGCTTAGAAAGACCGATTGTAGGAACAATCATCTCACTGTAAGAAACTATGTAACCAAATACATCAGTTGAAGTAGATTGTTCTGCTCCGTTTTCTGAGAAGTAAAGTCTAGTTCTATTATCAGTACCACTATCAACAGTAGAGAAATCTCTCAAATGGGTATCAACAATATCTCTTGGTCCGATAAAAGTGAATTCAACATAAGAAGCACTTCCTTTAAATGAAGCTGGGAAGTCAGCATCAGAACCACTAAATTTAGAATAAGCAAGAGATGTAATTTCTACTGCTTCATTAGCATTACCAGAACCACCTTTTCTTACCCAGAAACTTCCATGTGATGATTCCCATGAAGTTGGTTTAATTTCACTAAATGTAGTACCAGCAGCAGTTGATGTAATATTAATAAGTACAGTCTTAATTGCTACATCAGCATCAGATGTAAATGCTCTTCTATTACGAGTTTGTTTATGTGAAGATATTACCTTACCATCAGTTTTATCTTCTGTACTATTAAGACCTAATGATCCATCACCAAATGTACTGTTAAGATATAGTGTTGGATATGCTGTTAACTCAGCATCAAATGAATTTAAAGGAACTGAATTGTAAGTGTTAGTTAGATAGAAGCTTGCAAGACCAGAATGCTTAAGAGTTATATTATCTCTCTCAAGTGATTCTCTTGATTTGTTAACAGTTAGATACTTACTCTCTTTATTAACAATCTCATATCCCTTGATGTATGCTTTACCAACTCCTACTGCTGCAATCATCTTTTGAGATGCTTCAGTAACAGTTAAACCATTAACAGTTCCATCAACACCTACACCATAAAGACCTTTGTTACCATCTTTCTGGTAATACTCTCTTAATTCTGTTGGGAATGCTTCAACAACATAATCACCAGACTCATCATATGTTCTTCTTGCTAGAGTCTCTTCAATTACATTGTATTCTGCTTGTTTTACCTTCTTCTGTACAGATCCCTTCTTAACAGTTAGAAGTTGTATGAAATTGCTATCTGTAGAAGCATTATAATCATACTTAGCTAATCCTAGAGTGATTGATAAACGATGAGCACCAGGAGCACTGAAGTTTGCAAATCCTCTTGCTTGATCATAGAGTGTTGAATCCTCTTCAGGAGTGATTAAAGACTCTGTGATCTTAAATCCAACTTTAGCAGATGGAATATCAATATATGGTTCTAGAATGATAAGATCAGAATCATTACGAACAAAATGACCATTAACAAAATAGATACCCTCTTCCACTTGTACAGCAGAAGCAAAACCCATTGCTGGACTGGTAATAGAAGTCTCTACATCAGTATCAGGATCCTTTAAAGTAATAGAAGTAGGTAGAACACTTCCATCAGTTCCAACTACCATAAGTGGAGTATTCACTCCATCAACAACTTCTAGAGTCTCACCTTGTCTAAAAGTAGACTCATTATTAGAATTACCACTGCTAGTGTAGTTTACATATAGTGTATCTGCAGTTGTAGTGGTACTATATCTAGTGGATACAACTGTACCAGTAACGCCAGATGTGATGCCTTTTAACGTCTGACCTACTAGTTGCTTAATATCATATTTTTTGAAGACAATATTACCTCCCTCTGATACTGCAACTTCAGTAACAGAAGAAAGTTTAACGTAATCTAGTTTATTGTTTAATCCTACTTCACCAGGAATAACTAGATCACCTTGTTTAAATTGTTTACGTCCAATAGATTCAATCTGATTTTGGAGTACAGATTGAAGTTGAGTTAGTTCTCTCGCTTGTATTGAATATCCAGGTCGAAAAAGAAGTCGATAAAAATTCTTAGACGCACTGTAGTCATCATAGTATGGACTTACATTTAGATTCGTCTTTTGTGGCATCGTAAACCAAAGCTAACATGGAAGATTAGAATTCGATTACTAGCTTGATGTCCTCTATTTGGTCAGCAGCTCTAGTAATCAGTCTCCTGTTCTCTATGTATACGAGTTCTCCAGAGTTGTTCTTGATCTCAGGAGTCGCCAAACCACTTGCAAATGTTACGCCTTCGGTAGTTGATGAGTATGTGCTATCAGGGTTAACTGATACAGAAGTACCACTATCAACAATAGCAGAACTTGAATTGTTTTCAAATGCTCTTACTATTCCATTATCAGTGTGTGCTTTAGGTGACTGGAAGTACTTAAGAATACCACCGTTACCATTACCATCTGCAGTCCAAGAAACAACTGTTCCTTTAGCAGTTCCAGCACCTCCATTTAAAGTTTGTGTGATTGTATTATCTTTTCCGAAAGAAGAACTAGTAAGTCCAGTTCCATTAACTCTTACGGCGTATACACCAGAAAGGGTGTTTGCAGTAGCATAGTTTGATGATCCCCACTGCAGTGGATCTTTAATAAGTCCGATTCTACGGAAGTCATTATCAACTGGGAAGTCTCCAGATCCTTCTGCATAGGTCAAACGGACGTTAACCATAACACGCTTGCCGTTAAGCTCCTGTGCAAGATTAGCACCATGACCACCTGCAGGTGGAATGATAACTTCAAGAGCACCACGAGCAGCAGCATCAATATTCTCAGCAGTACTTAAAGTTGCATCAGAGAATATACCATAAGCATTTCCACCAGCACCAGTACCTGTACCAGATTTAAGTGCAACAGAACCATATGTATATCCAGTTCCAGCTACTTCAACAGTTGCTTTACTAATAGCACCTGTACCATCTGTTTCAATCTTAACGATACCACCTGAACCATCTCCAAGAATAGGAGCATAAAGTGCAGAACCACCTACTGCGTTAGCAGGTAGAGTACTACCAGCATCTGAAATCAAGATGGTATCAATAGCACCATCAACAGCAGCAGGACCAGCATATGTGCCGATAGGCATGAAGTCACTGGATAAGAAATCCATAACTTGCTGAGTGGTCATTGTATAAAGGTACTTCCAACGATATTCGTCAGTAGGACCAGTATATACACCATTAGCATAGTTATTCGCTGTAGTAGGCATATCAGAAGCGTTACCACCACCAGAAGTTACGTCTTCCTTATTATAGAGACACTTGAATACTTCATAGTTATTATTCATAACATAGAACTTGGAAGCTCCTAATGAAGTTGCTCCTGTAGCAGCAGCCTTAGCAGTACCACCTGAAGCAGGTGCAGCACTGTAGTCAGGCTTGTACATGTCGAACTTAGGGTTGGTAACTGTATTCCAGTTATAACGTGAAACTACAGAAACAACATTAGATGACTCTACCCTTTTAGCAGCAATAAGTTCGTCATAGATATTCTGCTTTTCTTCTTGGTTGTCTAAAGGAGAAGGTGCATTCGTTTCATCGGCAATACGATACACACCACCTTTAGCTTCAGCACCAGTATCAGAACCACCTGTATATCCCTTAATTACATTACCAGCAGTCGGTGTACCAGCAGCAGGGCTAGGAGAATGAACAAGAATTGAATTAGGATTTACTTTACGGATAGTTGCTTTCCATGTTGTAGATCCGTATGCAGTAGCACCAGCAGCACCAGCATCATACACTTCTTCACCGACATTAAATGCAGTAGCATTAGCATTGTAGATCTCTAGATACGAGTCCCATTGATCCGAACGACCAACGAAGAAATACATACGTGCACGATCCGCACTAGTATCGTTTGCACCTTCCGTAAGGGATTCTAGAAATTGTTGTGCATTAAAAATGCGAAACTTTTCTGATATGATTGCCGACATAATTGAAAATTGGGTAGTTTTGTACTACAGGATATCCGAGTTATTTATATTTATACTTGTCTAACTACAGTTCCTGCAGTTTCAGTTGTTAGACCTGAAGGTTGAATAGTATCTGAACTACCGTAATCAACGATAAAACGATCAGATAATTTTGAACTATAAGCGATACGGAACTTACCGACTTGTATTACACCTGTTGCATCGAATGCAGCAGTAGTTGATACCATAACATTAGAATCAGTCCAATCAAAATCACTGTCTAATACTGTTGCGGAAAGAACTGCCGTTGTGGAAGTACCCATACCGATAGTAGGAGCATTGGTAGGAGTTGTTAATCTAACTGTACCAGTCATTGATAATGTATTATCAAGCTCAATCTGTTTGATTGAATGGGTCAACGATGTAGTTGTTCCCATTGCAGACTGTGTAATGGAATGTGGTGTAGTCAAATGTATTTCTGTTGCTCCAACAGAAACCTTATTATCCCTAATGAGTTGTTGAGTAACTTTAACTTGATCACTCTGGGAAGATGCTGCAGCAACACTATGAGTAAACTCATATGCTAACTGTGTTGCTTCCCCAACTAAGGATACTGTGGATAATGTATTAAGACCAGTTATAGTGTCTTCAAATTTACGGATGTATTTAGTATCAAATTGTCTAGTCTTCTTGATGATATCATAACCACGAGAGACATTAACAACAGGAGGAGCAGTATATCCACTACCACCAGATTCTAAAATAACATCAATAACATTACCACCATCAACAATAACATGTGCTTTAGCACCACCACCATTTAGATCAACTGGTTCAAATGTTAATATTGGTGGTGTATCATAATTATGAGCTTGTGGATTAGAACCGAGAACAGTTTTATTCCAATTCAATGACGTTACAGTATCACCAGTAATAACTGCTTTAACATCAAGACCTTCTCCTTTAGTATCACCATTATAATTGCTAACAGAGATAACACCTACATTATCACCTATTTGCGTATCTTCAACATGACTCAATGATATAGATTCTCTAGGAGTTAATTTGACTGTTCTATAATCATCCTCACCATCGATCTTAATATGATCACCAGGTTCGATTGAAGTTATAGTAGGTTTAACCCTATCATACAACCAAGAAACACTATCTTTCCTAAGAACTCTACTACCATCAACATCATTGTATGTAACTGCTGTAGTAAGAGCAGATAAATCAACCTCAGTATAAGATGCAGTCTGAAGATCAGTATTTGCAGCAATTCTTAGAGGTTTGGTAAGATCAATCTTAGGATTTTGAGAAATGAGAGTAACATTCCATCCACTAGCAGTTTGATCATACTTTCTAACCATACCAATGGTTGTATATACATCAGGTGTTGGGAAAGAGTTATCTGTAAATTGATAAACTACTGCACCATCTCTTACAGCTGAAATAAAAGTAGCGTATTCTGCAGAACCACCAGTAACAGTAATAGTCACTTCATTAAAGAAACGATCTGGTTCTACATTAAATGCATCTAATAACTGATCAACAGAAGTACCTGTTAATAGAACTATACTAACACTCTGACCTTTCTTTAAAGCTTGACTGAATGTAATACTAGACTCATTTACGGTATATGCGGTATTCCTCTTCTGTAATATCCCATCAATGTAAACAAAAGCAAATCTATCATCATCAACAACCACTACATCACCAGTCTTTTCATCTCTCATAATGAATGGTCCAGTAATAGATCCATTAAAGTTGTCTTCTTGTAAACTCATTCTCACATAACCACCAATATTATGTGCAAAGAACTTATCCACAGCAAGAGGTTCTTGAACAGTTAATGTATTCAGATTCTGTTTCCACTTAGGTGCTTCCGAGAATAGAATTCTATCAGGATCACTAGCACCAGCAGATCTCTTGATATAATAAGAATTTAATCTAGGGAATGTCTCATCATACTTAGCATTTTGGAAGACACCATTGATACCAACTATAAGATTATGATCAACCTCAGTTTTTACTGGTGTATTATCAGTATAATATAACTCAAACTCTTTATTTTCATTGTTGAAATAATCTGGTAAGGACTTAACTACAGTACTACCATTTAATATAGATTCAACATTTAAGAATAGAGAATTTAAAGCAGATACTACAGTATCACACTCTGTAAATACATTATCCTTAGCAAGGATGTTTATATTGGTTAATGTTCTTAAAGTAGTCCAATTACCAGTTCTTTGATTATTATCTTCTACCTTAGTGAATAAGTTTGGACCTTTATTAATAGTCTTGGTAACTATTTGAATGTAACTATTCAATGCAGATTCTACTTCAGCACAAGTTGTTACATAAGGACCATTGGGGTCATCAAGGATAGTAGCATCTTCATAAGGAACAATAGTAGTGTATGTGCCAGTTGGAAGATTGTTCTTCATTGCCTCAACCATAAGTTGAGTTGCTTTTGTATAAGCAGCAATGCTCTCTTCTTTCTGATCTACTATGTGATTAAGTTTATTCTTGTAATAATATCTCTCACCAAAATCAACAACATTCCAGTTACCACCATATCTTATATGGTATACCATTGCGTCTATAAGATACTCTGTATCTCTTTGACACTTATCTTCATCAGGTATCACCAAATTTGGATATGTTGCTTTTGTCCAACCAATAGTCTCTTCTGAAATATATTTCTTATTTCCTTCGATAAGCTTAGCAGCATCCATGAACTTACCACTATTAATTCTACTGAATGAGAAGGTTATCTCATCAATATTATTAATTGTGGAATAAACAGTTGTAGTTGCTCCAATACCCACGTTTAGTACACCACCAGTAGAAACAGTAACAGGACCATAATTAGTGGTTCCACTGTTATTAACGACTGTACTAATATTCTGAGCTGGATATGCAATGTTTGCTGCTTTGGAAACTTTAATCTGTGTAGAACTTATTATCTCAGTAACAATAGTACCTTCATCAAATTGATTACCACTGCTTACATTCATTCCTACACATATACCTAGAGTAGAAGGAAGTGTAATAACATCAATCCCTTGAGATACATTACAGTTCTTGACTGATATATCCCAATTTCTTGCTGCAGCAATACACAAGTTCATAGTATATTTGTATATCTCAACAGCAGAAGCTTCTACAGTTGTTTCATTGAAGTATTCTGTTGCTGCATGATGTGAAGCACTATTACCACCAAATCTAAGGTCGTGTTCGTAAGCATCTAAAATCAATCCAACATCTCTAACGCACTTAGACTCTTTAGTATTCCAAGTTAAATTAGGATACTTAGATTTACCATATCCAACTGCTTCTTCTTGAATGAAATTCCTATTAAAACGCAATTGATTAGCAGCATCAATCCATGTACCTTCTTTTTGGAAGATAGGTCTAACTTTCTTCAAATATTGAAGATTCTTAGAAGCTTCTTTAAATTGGAATAATCTTCCTATAAACTTAGTTGCTGCAATAGTATTATTACCTTCTTGTCTAATACCAAATGGTGCTGCAGCAAAAGTAATCTTATCACCAGATACAGTATAAGCAGTCTCTGGTTCTTGTAATACTGCATCTAATGTTATGGTTAAAGCCATAGCATTATATGGAGTTATTGGATTGTTAGTAGCAGCATCAACAATAGTAAATTCTCTTGTACCAGAAATATTACCATACTGGTCAAAAGTACCATCAAATGCTGGAGTAAGTTTAATCTCTTTAGCAATTAATCCAGATGTATCACTTGCTTTCTCTGTAAGAGATCCATTACCTCTCAATACATTAATATCCTTAGATAAGTTTACAATAGTTTGATGATATCTTTTACTATCAGCAATGCTTGCATTGTTACTATTCTCATCCCATAGTTTTAATGTTGAAACTTGAGTGGTCTTAGAATTATTACTTACCTTTACATCTACCTTCGCATCTATGTTAAGCTCACCAAACATCTTAAATCCAGCTGGATGAACTGTCTCCTTAATAAGATCTCTCCAGTCTTCTATCTGCGTCTTAGACTCAATAACATAAGAATAATCTTGATAGAATTTATTATCTGCTATCTTATGAGTTCTTACACCAACTTTACCTTTATCAGAAGTATAAGTACCAAGATTATCATAATAAGATCTTAGATCAGTAGAAAATTCTGTCCTTTGAACAGAGACTATTGTGCCAGTTGAATTACTGGCACTACCAGTAAGAGTTTGACCTACAATAAATTCACCTTTAGTTACAGATACCTTAAGAATATTAGATCCTATTCTCCATCCACCATTAGTAACAGTACCCTCTGCAAGACCAGAAGTTACCTTCTCTCCACTTAGGAAATCATCTGTTGTATCTAAAATGATAACATCACTTGCCTTATGCTTTCTTAATATTGAAGTATCATTCCAAATTCCAGATCCATTAAATTCAAGTTGTACATTCTTTGGAGATCCTATAGAAGAACCCAAAGCAAATATTCTAATATCACCTTCAACAACCTTAAGTTCTGGTTTGTATGTGTAGTTCTTTCCTTTGTTTGTTACAATAACATTTGCTATTCTATTATCAGCAGTTTTTAAAACATCGAACCTTGCTTCAGATCCATCACCATCAACTACAACAACTTTTGGTTTAGAGTAATTAAATCCAGCTTTGTTGATTGTAACACCAACAATATTCTTTTCTACAGGATCCCATTGTGCAGTAACATCAGCGGCTCTACTGCTATCCAACTCTGCTCCTAATACACCAGGAACTTTTCTATAACCAGAACCAAGATTAGATACCTCAACTTCAGCAATTCCACCAGTTGCACCTTTAGATTTAGTAATATATTTGATATTACCAGTTCCATACCATTCAGGATTTTCTGTTAACTCATAGACAAACCTATCAGTTGTAACAAATGATACTTTAACTCCTGTACCAGTAGACTGAGTAGAAGATGTAAGTGCATCAGAAATTAATTTCTGCCCTTGTAATGGATCATTGATAAGCTCAATATAATTGTTATTATCAACAATACTCGTAGATGGACCAATTCTTATTTGCTTAGTTCCATCTACCATTGTTCTCACAATAGACTTGTAGTAATACCGTTGATAAGATCTAGGTACTCTCTTAGTCAATATACCAGTAAGATTAACATCACCAAGTCTAGGACCATATCCAAACTTCACATATGAATATGATCCAGTACTACCAGGAATACCAACATTAACAACCTCTGGTGCAATGATATTATCATTCTGACTAGGAGATATAATAAACTCAGATTCGCTGTTTGTATAATGACTCAAATCAAATCTGTATTGATAATACTCTTGTATCTTAAGATTAGGTGATATTTCATATGGACCAGAAACAGATGAAGATATTTTTGTTACAATCTTATAATCTGTAACAGTATCAATATCAATTAATTTCTTAGGTTCACTCTCATCAAATAGTGTAGCTTGATCTGTAATCTTATATGGAGCAAAATCTCCATTAGCAAAGAATCCTTGATCATGTTCTACAATCAGTTTATTATTCTCATATGAAATGATTTTAGGATCTAATGATGTACCTGTAACAGGAAGCAATTCTCCAACAGTAAATCTATAATTAGATCCATATAATGTAACAATTTCATTGTCGAAATGATCTATATCACTAGTATTATTCTGTGCCCTTGTGACAGTTACTGAATTGGTAGACTCTGATATAGAGTTTACCTTAACAATCTCATCACCTATTGATAAAAGATCATTTTTTGATAACCCACTAATAGAATCTAATTTTAATACAGTCTCACCAGTAGCGAATCCAATATGATCGACTACTAAACGTAGACGTTGAGTATTAGTAGAAGCACCTGATCTGTTTAATGATGAGTCCTCAACAGTAAGAATATCACCTTGCTTATAAGTAGATCCTTTAGTTGTAATAACAACAGACTCTACAAATCCCAATCCACCAGCAACCTCCTTTACAACTATGGTTGCTTTTGCATTATTTGAGTCGCCGACTTTTCCTAAATCAGTTCTAGCAGCATTCTGATCAACAAATATAAGCTCTACATCCTCGTATGTGTTTGCTGCATAATCAGCACCAGTATTAACCAAATCAGCTCTTCCTAATCCAGGATCATCAATCTGTGTAGATAATGTTAATGATTTGATATCAATCTCTTGTGTTGCTCCTAATTGAACATAGTAAGTTGTTGTTGTGATAGAATCATCAGGATCTATTTCAACATATACAACATCACCTACACCAAGTGCATGATCACCATCAGTTTCAACTAATGCAATATTTGTATTAACAATGAATGGTATTAAACCTGTACTTAAACTTGTAGTTGATAAGATCTCTGCACCAACTGTGTTTAGTAGATTATTACTTCTAAGGAAGTATCCTGCCTGTTGTGAGAAAGTACCAGTTAATACTTTAAGCTTAACAGAATTTCTTTTATCAGTAGACTCAATTACTTCACCTGTTGCTATTATAGAATCAACTTTATTAACAGTACCATTAGTTAACTCTATAATCGCACCAGCAGTGAATGTAGCATTTGTATTGAGAATAATATTAATACTCAATGTTGTAGAGTCAAATAAACCTGTTTGATCAAATGTTCCCGTAACATCTTCAAGAACAAGAACTTTACCATCAAGAACATCACCAACAACCTTACCAGATACTCCAGATGATGTTTGTGTTATTGTATCTCCACCAAAGACATAACAATTTTCCGTAATCTGAACTTTAGCTACTCTCTTTGCATCCGTAGCTTGTAGTTCTTCTACAGTATTTCCTTTAACTGCTGCGATGGTTCCAGAAGCATCTACACCACCAGTACCAGTATCATCTAGAACAATAGATGAACCAACCTTAAAATTATCAGATGAGCTGTATACTTGGAATGCGTCTAAACTACCAGCAGAAACGTCTTTAACAACTCCCCTAGTCTTACGACCATTATTAGGTGTATCGACCCCACGGAGGCGTACAGCGTCCAATGGGAGGTCATTTTGTGTTTGATTCTGATCGTAGTTAGCAGCAAGAGGTAGAGAATAGAAATTCTCACCAATCAGATATGGAAATTCTGGATCACCTAGATTATCAAATGTAGCAAAATATGCGTATGTTCCATCTGGATATTCTGGTGTTACACAATATCTTCCGTTATTCCTATCTACAGTTCCGTATCTATCTGCGTAATAATAATCTTGTATGAATGTTCCTAGCGGATATGTAACAAGAGATGGTCCATTTGGTCTAGTTCCATACTTCAAATATCCTGATTGCATCCGCACAACGCTACTGGAAGAATCTACAGGATCAGAATATCCGTAAGGACCGTATATAGGGTTACCATCATAAGCAAATCCAATGATAGGAGAATGATTAGTTCCCGTATCATTTCCTCTAAGTGTTGGTGGATATGAAACAGTACCGTAATTATTGTATCCTCTATCATTAAGATGGGAGATTCCAAATTCAGAATCTAATGTCTCTTCTACAAATCTATTCTTGATCCATTCATATATGGAAGAACTTGCAAGTGCACCAGAACCACTTGGTATGACTTGGATTACAACATTTCCTTCACTATAGAAAGATCCACCATTTATTTTAGTACATCCAGATATTTGTCCAGTAGCAGATACTTGAGCAGTATATTCTGCATATCTACCTCTTCCTAGAGCATCAACTATTCTAATAGTTGGAGGAGCAGAATAATATTCACCAGGATCAGTAACTACTAAGCTTGTTATTGCTCCTTGTGTGATAACAGGTGTTAATACCGCATTCCTACCAGATACTATTTCAACAATAGGAGCAGCAGTATACGAACCAGCATCATCTATTCTAACAGACTCAACTACAGTACCAGACAACACAGCAGTTGCTTTATATGGTTCGGTATTAATAAGTACATAAGGAGGTCTAGAATAACCACTTCCTTGTGTAGTAACATCTATCTTAGTAAGACCACCATAAAACACACCATCTTGATGCTTATGGGTATATGCTAAAGATCCATCTACTAAAATACCAAAATCTTTTCTTGGACTCTTGTATACCTCAGTAGTTGTAATAGCATTCTTCCTAATAGTCCTTAAGAAAGATTGCTCTACAACTGTCTTTGTAGCAGGTATTGTCTGATTATAGAACATAGTTCTATTAACAGGTACACCACTAGTACAAATATAATAATTGTTATCATCACTAAAGATCCTTTGTATACCAGGTATGGTATCATTTACAGATTCTTGTGTTCTAGTATCTCCTGATAGTGCAGTATAATTAGCAGCATCATTAGGTAACCATCTAACAGTACCATCAGTTTTCTTAATCTTAGGATCAACTGTATCAAATCCAGAATCTTCTACTACTAAAGGTTCACCCTCAATACCATATGGTGTTGAAGTAGTAGGTGATAAATTATAAACTACACCAAGTGCTATAAATTCAACATTATTTCCTTTAACTCTATTATCACTATAAACTGATGATCCTTTATTATGAGTTCTAGTTAACTTTCTATTCTTGATCTTAAACTGTCTTATAGTTTTACCAGAATACTCAATAACCTCACCATCTATAAATATCCTCCCTTCTTTTTTCCATCCAAAAGTAGAATCAACATCTATAACATCTCCTATTTGATCACTAGAAGTAATTGCTTTCTTAAGCTTAGTTTTATTTGCTATAGTGAACCGATTATTAATAGTGGATGGAGCAAGAATCAATTCCCATACAACAGCACCATCAACAGGTTCTAATTTCTTTACATTATCTACTACTGCTGCAGCATAATTATCTCCAGTCTCAGTAATAACCTTACCAACTAAATCTGTAGGATTACCACTTACAACAACTACCTTTAAAGCATGGACATTAATCCAATCAGACTCTGATGATTTAAGTGTAGTATCCTTTGGAAAATAAACATCATTATCTTCACTGCTTACAAGAGAATTGAAGATAAACTGGATAGAACGCTTAGTACCCTTTGATTTGTAGAAAGAAGAGATGTTCTTTATAAGGGTTCTCTTATCAATCTCACCACGCAAATACTTCTCAGGTATACCAGCAAGATATTCTGACTCAAAACTCCTTATAAGAGCATACAAAAACAGATTACTAAGGTTTTCTACCTTAACATCTGTTGCATGTGTATCTGCAGTAGTAGAAACATATGTACTAAGCTTGTAAAGATCTCCAAGTTCAGTATTACCACTTACACCTCTAGCAACACCATTAAACTGATTAGATGTTTTTGATGCATAAAAGAATATTTCATCATCAATTTTAGCAAGTCCACTATCAGGGAACCCTTCAGTCGATAGTACATTTATACTAGTATCTGAGATCCCAGTTATACCAACGGTTTTCGAGGACTGTGTTAGAACCTCTTTATCGTAAAAGTTAATATCACGATATTTTGTTAAATTTGTAATAATGTCTAAAACACCACCACTAAGCTCTTGTTGAGCATAGTAAGATTTGAGGAACTTAACAAAGTACTCATAGTCCTCTACGATGAATCCAGGTAACTGACTTTCAATCAGTGCCGAGATATTTTTAGACTTTACGTTCATTCTGGAACTGCACTAAAGTTGGATTTAGAAATATCAACATCAAGATATAATTCTCGTACAGCATCTACATCTCTTGATGCAGGTTCTACACGGATTTCAATTTTATTATCATTAAAACTTCCCTTAATAATAGTAAGATCATATAATTTAATTTCACCATGAGTGTAATCAATATCACCTACACCTTTCTTAAGGTATACTTTCTCACCAGTAAGAGAATTCAGTCTATATAGGTCTATTTTACCGAAGGTATCATCCTCCAGATACACTGTGAAGGAAGGATACTCACTGACCACAAAACCAGTTGACTTCATTACTGATGTATCACAAGAATCTTTAAACTCATTTACAAAACAAAGCTCATAATAATAAGTAGAATTCAATATAGGATAGAAATCCTTCCTAAGAGTTACATTAGTAATGTTTGAACTAATAGAACTATCAGCACCATCTATAACTGATGCGAATCTACTATGACGGAATTTACCATTAAACTTTTCTGTCTCTGCAGAAGCAATGTAATCTTCAACTGCTTTAATAACTTTAGATTGAATTTCTGCTTTACTTAAAGTGGTCTTGGAAGTTTTAAAACTTACTGTTGAATTAAGTTCGATATAAAGAATAGAAGGATCAACAATTACAGGTGTAACAGAAGCAACTGAATAATTCTTCAAAGCTTTAATTATTTCATTCTTAGTGTAAGATGAGATAGTACTAGCATTATCTGGTTTAATTGCGATCTTTACTTTTCCAAATTCAGGAGGATTATCTTCTTCTCCACCAAATGTAATGATATCTGATATAGAAGCATAAACCTTCTTAATAATAGAAATATAGTCATCTGCTGTAACTGCCCTGTCCTGAGTCGCAAAACTCTTTGGAGCCTGTTTCTTGATGGAAGAGACTGATTCTGGATTAGCACCTCCTGTAGAGGCATTTACGAGGGTTACAGAGGTTCCATATGGAAAGCTATTACTAGGATTGAGTTTATCATGTATCAAACCAGAAAAATTAAATGTCTTTGCTCCATTCGTAGTATCTGCAGATGTAGTAAGATAAGTTATCTCTACAAAACTTCCATTATCTAACTTTTTACCAAATACTCCATCACCAAAAAAGATCTCATAGTTCTCATCTTCTATTTCCTCTACAAAATAGACTTCTGATGTACCATCGAGATTTAAAATGTTTTCTGCACTACTAAATGTTAAGAAAGATGTATCTCCTTGCTGTTTATACACCTTTATACGGATACTTGATACATCTGTACCAACATTATTGATAATAAAACGCTGATTCTTAAGAGCAGTGTTAATTGTGTAAGACTGAGTTAATAAAGTACCTTGATATATGTCGATTCCCTCATATATTGCTGCATTATTAACAAGAGGAGCTTCCTGATCTTCAATTACGACATATTGATATAGAGTATCATCGTAATTAGTAACAAATCCTGTACCTTGCTTTAGTACAAGTGTATCAGGAGTAATACCAGTACCCTGATAATCAACTGTAAGATTAACAGTTGCTTTTGGAGCAGTTGCTGATCTAGGTCTATATCCAATTTGCTTTGCTAAGCTTACAACATTGTCTCTTAGAGTAGCGGAATCAAGAAACATTTCATTTACCACCATATTGGTGTTAAATGCTGTATAATAAGTGTTGTATGCTAAAACATCTAAAAACGTAGTGATAGCAGACCCTTCAAAGTCATAGTCAGTAAAATCTGACTGTGCTCTCATGTAGTCTTTAAGTGCGGCCTTAATATCCGCAAAGTCTAAATTAGCAACTTGAGTATAAGGCATTATCGGGTACGATTAAGGAAGAACTCAATATCTTGAGGTGGAAGATCATCTCTACCTGTAATAGAGAAAGCTAGATGCACTTCAAATCCATTCTGATCAAAATCAGGCATTACACTAAGTTGTAGTATATTAATCCTAGGTTCATATTCGACTAAGCAATCTTCTACCGCAGTCTGAACAAGACCTGCTGTAGCATAGTCTAGTGGTTCAAACAAATAGCTACGGACATCAGATCCAAAGTTACTGTCATATAATCTTTCTCCCTTCTCTGTAAGAAGGATATTTATTACCGCTTGTTTAATAGCAGCATTCTCCTTCTTCACAAGTAGATCATTCGTGATCTTATTTCTTGTGAAAGAAAGAGAAAAGTCCTTAAACTTTGTAACGGTAGGCATCAAGCATAGTTTGAGTAATATATTATGTATATCACTTTATTGGTCTTAATACTTTCAATGGACCTGCTGCATCACCTTCACATACATCAAACGCTATAGAAACACGAATACCATCCGTATCATGAGGAGGAACCCAATGTGGTATATCTGCAGAGAATATAATAAGATCTCCTTTCTTATTCTTTACATGTACATTCTCGAAAACCTTTGGCCTTACTTGGAAGTCGAACCATGTACCGTCTGTAGGACCACCACAATATAAGATACATGATGCCCATGATATAGGTGGACAATTAGGAGCACCAGCATCTCTATGACAATGTACACCGAGACCTTCACCCTTTCTAAAAGTATTCGCCCACATTCTTACATTTAATCCATCATGAAAAATTCTGCGGATAGCAGGCATCATAATATTGTGAATAACTGTATCATCCAAATGATTATAAGCTCCTGATCTACCACCAAGAGCATCCGTCTTTTTATATTCTGAATACGCATCATTAGCAGCTCCTATATCAGGACCAAGTGATTTAACGTATTCTTCTGTCTCTATAACACGATTGTATAATACATCACATTCTGCATCACTTAACCAATTAGGAATAATAGTATGATCCATATCACCAAGCCCATGATACTGCTGAGTAACGTCTTCCTTTTGTTACCTCATTAACACCATGAGGAAATAGGAATAGGGAAGGGAACATAACAATATCACCCTTACCTAGGTTAATAGTATAATCATCCCAAAAATATAAATCAGCACCTTCATAGTCATCATTGAGATTTAATATAAAGCTCAATATTGGTATTCCTTTTTCTTTACCATCAAATAACGAATGGATATGATCATGATGTTGTCTCATGATTTGACCACTACTATAACGATTAAATCTTAATCCTGCAATCTTAGTTAATATACTATTAGTTCTATTTGATGGATACGTATACTTCTTACTGTATTCATTACCAGCATGTATCAAATGGGGCGTAAGTAACAAATGGAGATCTGATGTCGTATTTTGAACATCAATCTCCATTGTTTCTTCTGAGTTAAAAGAATCTAATTCGCTACTGTACCAAGTATGAGGTTCCCAGTCTCTTGTTTCGGTATCTCGAACAACATAGTCACAGAGATTGGGAGGTATAATGCCTTTTTCTACATGGATAAAATCTTTTAGATGTGTATCAGGGTTGTTCACGTGGATATAGATCTTCAGTTTTCGCTTTATTAATATCTCTCTTTTTTGTTTTCTTCAACCAGACATCAGCATCTGCTTCTGTGAGCAGAGTGCTGATTTCTTCTTCTGGTCTAGGATTAGTTTGATACAGGTCTGACATGATCATCTAATGTTTTTTGTAATTTGTCTATCTTATCGTTCTGTTGTAAAATGATCTGTTCAAGAGCACCAAATCTATGGTACATATCAGCAGTCTTAGATAAGATCTTATCGAACATATCCTGAGTCATATCAGGTGGCTCATCTGGATATAGCATTAATGGATCGGGTATACCAGTTCCACCAGTATCCATTGCCCTTTCATGAGTACCATCAGGATATCTAATATTAGGATCATACGTCTCAGCAGCAGGAGTTCCTGCAGGAGGTACATATCCTTCGGGTATTCTATCTGGAGAAGAACTCACAGAGATATTATAGTCAGGATCATGCGACCCCGTATTTTCAGTAGTCATAATAGTTTATATTCGGAGCTTTCGGCGATAGGCGATTACTCGCTTGCCTCTGGATTATACTTCTCACGTTCCTCGGTATCTACATTACCGTCCTTATCATCATCCCAGTCTTCCCTATACTGAAGGTTCCTAGGTTTTCCAACCACATAGTTGAATTCAGTCATTTTCTTCCTTGTCCTCGGTAGCGTTTCTTAGCTCCATTCCTAGAGCTGGCACTGTATTTAGTATGCTTCCCCATTCCCTGTCGAGTTTTCTTGGGTATTGCCTCTACATAATCGCCAGCACTCAATGATCCTTTACTTCTCGCCATAATAATCTTGCAAAGTACTTATATTATAACACACTCGTCAACCCGTAATAACTCTGATTGCACCTGCAGCACCTACACGAATGTTAGTACTAGCATTTAAAACATCTCCCATCTTAGCAAGTCTCTTACCACCAACTAACACCTTGGGAGAACCTGATGCAATAACTGTTCGGTCATTACTGCAAGGTGATGGATTAGAAGTACAAGTCATTCCAGGACTGTTAGGCATTTTATCTCCATCCCTGATAGGTTGCATTCCATTAATCTTCACTTTCGTGTATGGTGTGGAAGGAGTCATCGTGAACGGAGAACCTGCACATGGACAGGAAGCACCTGTATCAACTATCTGTTTATAAAGTGTTGGGGCAGACATTAGAATTATAGCGAGGGAGTGTTAATATCATCCAAGTATACCGTAGGTGTCCTTCTTGAAAGGGCACTAAGGCGAGCTTCGATATCTGTGAGACGTACCCCATGATTTGTCCGAGGGGCACGATGGGAATCTTTTTCGAGATTACGAAGTCTTTCATCTACAGTATCTAGGTACTCTGAGACCTTTACGTATTCCTCAGACTCAGGTGGTCTGTACATCAATGTAGGTGTCTCCAATGCTTTCACTCTTTGGAGTAGCTCGGATATTTCCCCCTCCAGTCTCTTGATCGGATTGAGTTGATTGGTATCTTGCTGATGCTGCATGGTCGAAGTAATCACAGAATTGGTCAAAGTTTTGAAGTGCCTCTTCATACGTCCAAGTTGATGGACTTTTTTCGGGATTTTTTGTCACGGAAATTTTTTTGGAATTAAGGGTTTTGAGATTTCAATTTTGTAAAAATATTTATATGTCGTTGGGATACTTTTGTAGGTTAGCTCTTTTGAATTTTCGCTCGGGCCATCGGGGTACATAAAAAAGGGGGCAAATCACT
>VTLG01007770.1_pt1 | contig 29530 bp, 31 predicted proteins | sample 4694571 | NCBI WGS metagenome assembly VTLG01 (sample SAMN12604809, study PRJNA352737) | marine metagenome | biome: ENVO:00000447; feature: ENVO:00000209|ENVO:00000569|ENVO:01000036; material: ENVO:00002151; isolation source: viral sequences binned using virsorter ...
TTACTGGAAATTTAACAGATTTCCAATTCGGTACTGATGATATAACTATAGACTTTTGGATGAGGCCGGGGCTTTTATCTTCACAACAAAGAATATTTGGTGATATGAATTCTGGTGGAAGTGCAGTAGCTTGGGCTTTTACATTCAGAGGAGATGATATTCTTCAATTTGATAATGGTAGTGGTAATAATCTTATTCTAGCCACAACTGCATTAAGTATAAACACATGGTATCATATTGCTGTGACGAGGAATGGAAACGATTGGAGTATGTATTTAAATGGTGTTAGGACTCAAAATGCTACCAACAGTCAAACACTAAATGCTATTAATGCTTCTTCACTTTCAATAGGGAGACATGGAGATTATGGTGCTCAATATTATAATGGATATGTTGATGAGATTAGGATTCAAAAAGGTATAGCAGTTTGGACAGGAGCTACGTCATTTACTCCACCAGTTGCACCTTATGCTGCTACTCGACGCCTTCTTTCTGGTTCAGTAGATGTCTCCGGACAACCAGCTGGTTCAAATGTAAAATATAAGATTACTACACATAACCAGACGGCCGCCGTACAGACTAGAGTATATGCAACATCAATGGCATGGGCGTAATGTGAATGGCAAATCTCAAAGATATAGGTTATGGAGTTGGTAAGTATCTAACACTCTCTGATGCATCTGATATTCCTGATATAGGAACCAACCGAAAGAATATAGACCTTCTAAACTTCAAGCTCGCTACCAATAACGCTTACGCTCTTTATAATTTTAAGGATGGTATGATTGATGCATACCAAACTGAAGCTGGTGTTGATACAGCTACATCTACCAATGAAACTTATGACAGTACTACTAAGACTTATGGTCCTACCATAGTAGCTGCTGCAACAACGGCTTTTACATCAACAGGTGCTTCTACTTGGACTTGTCCGGCTGGCATAACATCAGCAGAGATACTTGTTGTAGCTGGTGGTGGTGGTGGTTCTGGTATGGATGGTTCTAACCCCACCCAATCGGGTGGTGGGGGAGGTGGTGGTGGAGTTGTTCATCATCCCTCGTATACTGTTGTGCCTGCTGTAGTATATGATGTCTCAGTAGGTGCTGGTGGTGCTGGTGGTACTGGTTCGGGTAGTAGAATTGGAACTGCGGGAACTGATTCTGTTTTTAATATAAATGCAGAAGGTAGTGGTGCTACGATGACTGCTCTAGGTGGAGGTGCTGGGGGCCCTAGCGGAAATGAGCCTGGTCTGCCAGGTGGTTCTGGTGGCGGTGGTGGACGAGATTCCACAACAGCGGGTACTTCAACTCAAGGAGATTCTGGTGGAGGTACTGGTTATGGCAATGCTGGTGGTGTTGGTGGTTCTGGTGGTGGGGGACCCCAATATGCTACGTCAGGTGGAGGCGGTGGAGCTGGAAGCGCCGGAGTTGCGTCACCTAGTAATACTGCAGGCGGAGCTGGAGGTGCAGGTAGAGAATTTTCTTCATTTAGTGCCTACGGAACAGACTCAAGTAATAGTACGGGCGGCGGATACTTTGCTGGTGGTGGTGGTGGCGGTGGAAAAAATACGAGAGGTGAAGGTGTTTCCGGTGGTGGCGGACCTGGTGGTCAGCAACAAGGCAATTCGGGTCAAGAAACGGGAGCAGCCAATACTGGTGGCGGCGGTGGTGGTTCTGTAAATAATCAACCTACTAATAACGCACACGTTAATGGAGCAGCCGGAGGTTCTGGTATAGTCCTTATAAAAACAGCTGCATTAACAACGAATATGACTCTAGAATCAAACACCCAAGCTGCTCAAGCCGACCCAATAGAAGGCCGTCTAATGTTATACGAGGAAGATGTAGATACTATTACACTAGATACGGACCTCAAAGGATATGTATCACGGAATGGTGGAACAAACTGGGCACAGACTCCATTGGCATTAGATTCTAACATAACTCATCCAGCGTCATTACTTTTACATTGTGATGGGTCAAATGGAGGAACTACATTTACAGATAGTTCTTATTGGCAACTTCCGGTTATAGTAGGTGGTGCCACACATACAGATACCGCAGTAAAGAAATTCGGAACAGCCTCTGCACAATTTGATGGCACAACTGGTAATGATTATCTAGAATTTGCTACCGCATCGGGATTTGGTTTGGGTACTGGTGATTGGACAATTGATTGGTGGGTCCGTAGTCCAAACTGGAGCGCCGGTGCCGGTTATGGTTATCACTTTGACATGAGAGGGGGTGTAAATTCGCTTGGTAGTCCATATGTATTTACAGATACTGGTAACAATAATCGTCTAGGTTTTGGTCCTGGTACTGGTGGTACTAAATGTTCGTCCAATGTGGATATGGTAAATGATGTTTGGTATCATATAGCCGTTGTGAAGTATAATAATGTAACCAAAATGTATACAGATGGCGTTACAGGAGCTAGTGGTACTTATCCAACAGAGTATGCTGATACTACTGATTATAAAACTACTAATCCATTACGAATTGGTGATACTTCACACAATGGAGATGCTTATGCTTTAAATGGTTATATAGATGAGTTCCGTGTTACAAAGGGTATTGCTCGCTGGACTGCAAACTTTACTCCTGACACTTCACCTTATACTGGTACTGAAGGAGATACAAGAATTTTATCTGGTTCAGTAGATATTTCTGGACAACCAGCAGGCTCTAATATGAAGTATAAAATAGAAACATTAAACAATAAGAATTTAAAATTGCACGGAGCATCTTTGCTTTGGGCGTAATAAGCATTATAAATAGTTAAACATAAACGAGATCACTACACCATGGCACTAGAAAGAATAATTCCAGAACCAACAAATTACAAAGAGAGCAGAGTACTAGAGTACCCTTCCCTTGGTGATGTTATTGATGCATTGGTAAAAAAAGAAGGTGGTGACTCCACAGAATGGGATGCTATTGTAACTGCAAGAGAAGCAGTTAAAACAAAACATCCGAAATCATAATAAGAGAATAGAACTATGGCACTAACAAAACTAGACGTAAAAGGAATCAAAGACGGCACAGACGGTCAATTGATTACTTGGGATACAAGTGCAGTTGCCGATACTGTGGCAACTGGTGGGGCAACTCAAGTTCTCACATCTCAAGGTGCTGGTACAAAACCTGTTTTTCAAGATGTCGTAGATAACGCTGCTGCCATGGCATTGGCACTCGGAGGATAATAGATAATGGCAAATGCATTTAAAAACGCTGGGGTAGCCATTGGCAATTCAGCAACGACAATATATCAAACACCAGCTGGTGTGAACTCATCTGTGGTACATTCGATTTATATAGCCAATGTTGATGGTGTAAATGCGGCTACAGTTAATATTGAAGTATCAACAGACGGCGCTGGTGCGGCGAACTTTTTTCATGTAGCTAAGACAGTACAAGTCCCAGCCGATTCAACACTGATACTTGATAAGCCGGTAAACTTATATAACGCTAATAATGCATCCGCTGGAGACTTGATGCGGGCTACTGCATCGGTCGCTGGTGATCTAGAATGCTTTATCAGTATATTGGAGATTAGTTAATGTCCTATCTTGGTCAAGCTGCATTAAAGAACAGTGAACTTAAAAGGTTCGATATCACCAGTTCTACATCAGCTACCCATGTACTTTCATGGACTGCTCCTAATGAACAGTCATTATGGATCACAATCAATGGTGTCAAGCAACAGGACGATGCTTATAGTATAGCGGGTAGTCCTACTACTATTACATTAACAGATGCTTTAGTAGCCGCTGACAAAATGGAAGTCATCGGTATTCTTGATATCGGTGAAATTACTGTAGTTGGTGATAATACTATATCAAGTAATAAGCTTGCTGATAATGCAGTAACTACTGGAAAAATATTAGATGGTACAATAGTGGCAGGGGATTTAGCTAATCTTGCTGTAACAGATGCTAAGTTGGCTACTGGTATAGATGCTGTCAAACTAGCTGATGGTTCTGTAACCAATACTGAATTGCAGTATATCAATACAGTATCATCTAATGTACAAACTCAAATTAATGCTAAGGGTGTTGGTGATGCTGTTTTAGCTAATGATCAAACTTGGACAGGTTCACAACGAGGTACTTTAGTTACAGACAATGATGGTTCATTTGATTTGAATGGTGGTAATAATTTTTTCTGTACACCAGCTGGAAATATAGCATTAACTTTTACTAATCATACAAGTGGTCAAAGTGGTTATATACTTTTTGTCAACAGCGGTCATACAATCTCACTTGCAGCAACTACAAAGGCTGACGCTAATTTAACTGCCACGCTTTCTACCGCCGGGACGTATCTAGTATCGTATTTTGATAATGGTACGAATGCTTACTTGACAACCTCTGCGGTGTTTGCGTGATATGTCTCTATTACAAAACTCAAATGCAGTAACTCCTTCTGCTGGTTATGATATAGAAAAATCTTGTCGTTTTTATAACGGCCATTTATCTAAAACATTTTCCGGTGCTGGTAATCGAGATAAATGGACCATTAGTGTTTGGTTGAAAAATAATGGTGGTAAAACATCCGGCTCGGATGGTCTTAATGGAATTTTCTATTCCCAAACAGATAACACTCATAAGACTGCGATTTGGAATCATGGGGGTGGCTACGCTTTGTGGAATATGACCTCCGCTGGAAATACTGCAGGCGGTTATCTAGGCCCTTCGGCATCTTTACGGGACCCTGCTGCTTGGTATCATTTAGTATTTGTGTGGGATAGTGGGAATGTAACTGCTAATGATAGAATAATAATATATAGAAATGGAGTTCGTGAAACTGCATTTGCGGATGATGTAGACCCGCCCATAAATCAAGATTCGTATATAAACATGGCTGCGGCCCATCAGATTGGCTATTACTTGGCTGAAAGTGGGGCATCGTATAATCCCAACTGTTACTTTTCGGAATATTATTTTTTAGATGGTCAAGCAGAACCAGCATCTTCCTTCGGTGAAGAATCAACTAGTGGCCAATGGGTACCTAAAGATTGCAAAGATGATTTGACATTTGGAACTAATGGGTTCTTTTTAGAATTTAAAAATGCTGCTGCATTAGGAGCTGATACCTCCGGAAATAGTAATGATTTTGCTGTGAATGGTATAGCATCTCATGATCAGGTTGTGGATACTCCAACTACTAACATTGTTGGGCTCAACTCCCTTACGAATAATGAAATATCTCCTCTACCAGAAATGAATTGCTGGTTTGAAAATACAGGACAGGGCGGCACTAACTGGCAAGGTATTCAAGGAACCATAGCATTACCTAATTCGGGTAAGTGGTACTTTGAATGGTTGTGTTATCAGAGTGATTGGAGTGGTGGTGGTACATGGGGAAACCTGTATGGTGCTTGTGGGGTTATAGATAACAACTTAACCCAAAATAGCACCGATAATATGAATTCTCTTTATGGTGTAAGTGATGTTGGGTGGGGAATGAATAATGGTGACTCTGGTATGAGTCGTTACACAAGCAACCCAGACCTAGTTGCTGGCGCTCCCATAATCTATCAGTTTGCAATAGACATGGACACTAGATCCCTGACTTGTAGTGATGATGGTAATGGAAATTATGCTTCTGTAGTAACTTTACCAGCTGGTGGGACATTTACTCCGGGCGCTGTTTGTTATCCAAATAATAAATATGCGTTTAATGGAGGCGCAGATAGTTCGTTTGGTGGAAAGAAAACTGCACAAGGCAATATGGACGAGAATGATATTGGGGATTTTTATTATACTCCGCCTGCTGGTTATTTGTGTCTTTGTGCTGCTAATTTACCGACACCGAGTATTGCTTTGCCGGGGGAACATTTTAATACAAAACTTTTTACTGGTAATAATACTACTGCGAATGCTCAGACGGGAGTTGGATTTCTGCCAGACTTTATATGGTTTAAGCAGTACAACGTCACTAGGTCTCATGCCTTGTTTGATTCTGTGCGAGGCAGGGCATCTGGTCTGGCCTCACAAGATATTGCTGTTGCAACGACATCAGCAGCAACTAAAGATTTAGCATCATTTGATAGTGATGGGTTTACAGTTGGGGTTGTTGAAAATTGGAGTAGTACAAACACTAGTGGTGGCAGTATCGTAGCATGGAATTGGAAGGCTGGTGGCGCACCGACAGCTACCAACTCTGCTGGTGCTGGAAATGTACCAACTGCTGGTAGTGTAAAGATAAATGGATCTAATTTAGGATCAGCATTAGCTGGAGACATTCCGGTTCTAAAGTTATCAGCGAATACTACAAATGGATTCTCCATAGGAACCTATACGGGCAATGGGACCGCAAATTCAACGGTAGCCCATGGATTAAGTCAAGGCCCGGAACTTGTGATTGTTAAATGCTATGATGGTTTAACTTTTGATTGGACTGTTGGTTCTACCTCAATGGATGCTTGGACTGATTATCAACACTTAAATAAACTAGACGCTAGGGTTGATGACGTTGATTTTTGGAGGGATACAGCTCCTAGTGCTTCTGTTATTACTATTGGCTCAAATGGTAATGTGAACTATAACAATGATGATTTTATTTTTTATGCTTGGCATTCTGTGGAAGGCTACTCAAAGGTGGGCGGATACACATCGAATAATAACAGTGATGGTCCATTTGTCTATACTGGGTTCACGCCCGCATGGCTTATGGTAAAATCTTCGACAGGTGGTAATTATGATACTTGGACAATTATTGATACTAAACGAGATACATACAATGTTGTTGACACTTGGCTAACTGCTAATGGTTCTTGTCAAGAAAATTATTCATCGAATACTGGTGGTTCCTGTATATCAAGAGGTGATATTGATATAGCAGATTTAAATTCTAACGGATTTAAGTTTAGGTCATCTTCTGGAGAAGCAAATGGTGGTACGACTGCTTACCTCTATCTAGCATTTGCCGAAAGTCCATTTAAGACATCTACTGGAAGATAACCCTTATAAATAATAGAAAGAGATAAATAGTATTATGCCTAGAACAACTATAAGAAGTGAAGATATAACAGCCGCTCAAGTAAAGACTGCTGATATGGCAATAGATCCTACTAATGCCTCGAATCTGGCTAGTGGTGATGTACCTCTTGCACAGTTAGGAAATGTGCCGGATACAGATACATCTGGTCTTGAAGCTGATATAGCACTCCTTGCTTTTAAGACACAGGCAAATGGAAATTTGGCACGCTATGATTTAGTAGACCAATCCGTAGATGCCTTTGAAGATGCTTCTGGAGTAAATGCTGGAGTTTCTACAGGTGAAATAAGAAATGCAGCTGGTAAGTATTATAGAGGGGGTACTGCGGGAACTGTTACTGGTGGAACAATTACCACCCACGGTACTTACACAGTACATACATTTACTGTTAGTGGAGACTTTATTACTGACGTAGCCGGAACCGCTGATGTTTTATTGGTAGGTGGTGGCGGTTCTAGTGGTGGTGCTCACGCTCAAAATGGTGTAGGTGGAGGCGGTGGCGGAGGTGGTGTAAGAGCATTAGCCGCTCAATCCGTTTCTGCGGCTACTCATGCAGTAGTTGTTGGTGCTGGTGGTGCCGGGCCAGGCCAATATGGTAATAACGGTGCTGCTTCTACGATAGTTTTGGGTTCGACTTTAAGTGCTGCTGGCGGTGGTCATGGTGGTTACGGCACTAATGATACTACCGACTCAAGAGATGGCGGTGCCGGTGGTTCTGGTGGTGGTGGTGGTCGTGGTCAATCAGCAAAAAGTGGTGGTGCTGGTAACACACCTTCAACATCTCCTGCACAGGGTTTTGCCGGTGGTAATGCCGGTGGCGCCTCAACTGGTGCTGGTGGCGGTGGTGGTGCTAGTGAAATAGGCGCAACTTCTACAGCATCGAATACTGGTTCTGCTGGCGGTGATGGAGTCGCAAACGATTGGCGCACAGGTTCTAACGTAACTTATGGCGGTGGCGGTGGTGGAGCTGGTTGGTCTAATTCACCACAAGCAAATAGAGGTGTCGGTGGAGCCGGTGGTGGTGGACCTTCTGGATATCACGGCGATGAAGTTGGCCAGGATGGAACAGCCAATACCGGAGGTGGCGGTGGTGGTGCAACTGGTGGTACAGGAACCCATAGGGGATCTTCTTCTGGTGGTTCTGGTATAGTAGTTATTCGATACGATACAGCTGCGGGATTTTCTACCAGTAATAATATGTCGCTTGTATCTAATGCCGTGACCGCACAAGCACAACCAACAAAAGCGGATGTAGTATTAACTTATACAAATGGAGCTGGAACGGCAACAATCAATACGGATCTAATTGCTTCAGTGTCTAGGGATGGTGGTACAACTTATACTGCTACTACTTTAGCGTCACAGGGAACTACAGGCGGTCACACTATTCTAACTGCCAATGATGTAGATATTTCTGGACAACCTGCTGGTACTTCTATGGTATGGAAAGTAGCTACAGCAAATCAGAGTGTCTCTAAAGAAACAAGAATCCATGCTGTGAGTCTAGGCTGGTCATAATAAATAATAACGAGAAAGAATAAATGTCATATATAGGCGAACAACCAAGATTTAGTGATTACCCATCACAATTATTATCACCAAATGGAACAGATACATCTTTTACACTAACGAATAGTGTAGGTACTCCAGCGAGTATTATTGTATCTATCTCTGGTGTAAAACAATCGGTAAATGCCTATGCGGTGACGGGAACAACATTAGACTTTGGGGCAGGCAATCCGCCGCCCGAAGGTACGAATACATTGGAGATTGTTTATCTTGGGCTGAAAGCAGACCCATCACCAATACAAGACCAGACATTAGGAACAAATGCCATAATGAGAACTAATGCTCAAACCATTAGTGAGAACCTTAGTGTGGCATCAACAGTAAATGCTCAGTCAGCTGGGCCAATCACAATTGCAGATACCTATGTTGTTACAGTATTAGGTAATTGGACGGTGGTATAATATGGGTACATTAAGTGTAGATAAATTAATGAAAACCAGTACAGGTGCCGCAGAGTTTACACTGCCGGCAACTGATGGTACTGCAAATCAAGTAATGCAGACAGATGGTTCAGGACAATTAAGTTTTGCGACAATATCATCAGATCCTACAATGGGTGGTGATCTTTCTGGTACAGCATCTAATGCACAAATTGTTGCAGATGCAGTAACGGCTACAGAGATTGCAGCGAATGCTGTTACTACTACTGAGATTATAGATGATGCTGTTACTATTGCTAAACTGGCGGCAACAGGTACGGCTGATGCTACTACCTTTTTAAGAGGAGACAATTCTTGGGCTGCTGCTGGTGGCAATAATACTCCAGCGTTTCAAGCGTATATAAGTGCAAACGTATCTATAACAAATGATACTGCAACAAAAATTACATTTGATGTGGAAGATTTTGATACCGACGGCGCTTATGACGCATCGACAAATCATCGCTTCACCTGTCCTACAGATGAGGGTGGTAAATATTTTTTCTCCGCCCATACTATTATTGGGGCCCTTGCTTCCTCTAAGTTTAATTACGGGTATCAATACATTCACCTAAATGGTACAGCAGTGGCTTGGTCAGCGGTTGAACTTAGGGCTAATCCCGGAGAATACATCACCCTACCTAGCACCATTATTTTGACTTTAGTACCTACGGATTATGTTGAAGTAGTTTGCTGGACATTTACTACAGATGCTTCCGCTGGTAGAGCGTTAGCATATCTCAGGGGGTCTAGGTTTACTGGATTCAAGATGATAGGAATATGATATGATTACATCAATAGGATTACAGCAGTTGGGATTCAAGTCTCTTTCTTTTCATGAGGATGGAGATTTCCGATTACAGGATGATGGTGCTGGGCCATACATTAAGGAATGGCAAAGTGCATCGCCTCAACCTACTCAAGCAGAAATAGAAACAGCTGAAGCGGCTTGGCATACTGCTAATGACTATAAATTCGCTAGGAGTGATGCTTACCCATCAGTAGCTGATTTTATGGAAGCATATACAGAAAAAGAAATAGGTAGTGTCTCAACAAAATGGGATGCATATGTCATCGCATATAATAAAGTAAGAACGGACAATCCGAAATGAGTAAAGTATTCGTAGATAATATAGAAAAACGTACTGGTGGTACAGAGATGGCTGTGCCTGCCAGCGGTGCATGGCCAAATGCAAATATAGCTACTGGTATAGATGCAGTAAAACTAGCTGATGGTTCAGTAACAAATGCTGAACTACAGTATATCAATTCGTTATCAAGTAATGCTCAGACACAAATAACTGCTCGGCTACCTTTAGCTGGTGGTACTATGTCCGGTGAAATCAATGCGGCGGATCAATTAGTAACTCGTCCAGAGATTAAAGATTATTCAGAAACGTATAATGCTTCTAGTGGAAATGGAACAGTAACACTGGATTTAACTACAGGTAATGTATTTCAACATACTGCATCTGGTGGTAATGTAACTTTCGTATTTAGTAATCCTCCGGCAGCTGGAAAGGGTGGTGCATTTACATTAAAATGGATACAAGATTCATCTGATAGAACCGCAACATGGCCGGTAACAGTTGATTGGGCGGCGGCCACTGCTCCCACACTTACAAGTGGATCTGGAAAAGTTGATATTTTTACTTTTGTAACTGTGGATGGAGGGACCACTTGGTATGGTTTTACAGCCGGACAAGATATGTCCTAGAGGTGAATTATTATGCCATTTGGTATTGAAAAAAATACACTATTAGGAGCCGGAGCACCTAAAGAATATACCTATACTAAAGATCATGTAGTTGGTGGTTATGAGGGATATATTCTGACCAATGAAGTTTTCACAGCTATAACAAATTCATATGCAGTAGGTACAGCCTACTCCAATGGTACAGATGTTGGCTATTTTGATCACGCCCAAACAATAAATGGTAAGACAGGTATGGGTTATTTACCAGGAGGGGCTGTAAGGACTTCTGGTGGATCTAGTGAAAATACGGCTGTCAGTAAATCGTATGGTTTTTCTACTGATGCCTTTTCTGCTTTGACCGCAATGACGGTCGCCATTTCCGCTGGTGCAACCAGTATTATTGATGATGATATTATTGTATCTGGAGGAAGGGATAGCAGAACTTGCAATAATTTTGTTGATGACTGTTATCAATATAGCATTGCGGGAGACAGTTGGTCAACAAGGAGTGACTTTGGTGATAGTAGAAAAAGAATGATGGGTCAGGGATTTGGTATGCAAGTAAAAGATGGGGTTGAGCATTTCAATTGTGGTGGAATGAACGCAAATTGTCATCCCACTTATGCAGAAGTAAATTATGTCGATAGATTTACTCCAAGCACTAATGCTTGGGACACTAGACAAGCCTTACCAGTAACTTCTGCTAAGGCATTCCAAAGTGGTATGGGAGATTACATATATAGTCAGGGTGGTGACCTTGCTGGTGCCGGGAGAGATGATAATACTTATAGGTACAGTCCGGGAAGTAATAGCTGGGCTACCAGAACCTCATCTGCAGCAACCCAACAAGGTGGATGGTGTTATCCAATAATTAACGGAGGAGATACATTCTTGTATACTCAGGCTGGTGATGTTGGTGGTAATCAATCAGACCAAACTAATTATTATTCAGAATCAGCTAATGCGTGGACGTCCCAAACAACTTTGGCCTCACCTAAACGATGGGATCCATAATGATAAAAGAAATATTAAAAGACCATAGGCCTGGTATGTCTCAATTCCAGCATGACCATTTTGTAACTGGAATGAGTAGCTTAACTGAATATGGACAATATAAACAATCAGTTCGAGAACTTTATACAAGAGTATGTGGGTTAAGAGATCATGCTTTTGCTAAAGAAACTCTAGAGATTGAAATAGAAGAACAGGAGTATATTTCTCAACACGACGAAAATACTTTTGTTAAAAGGAAAGCAGCTGTCGAGCTTAAAAGAAAACAAATGGCAATGTTTGATTTGTTAAAAAGAATTGAACATACAGAAAAAGATGTGATGTCTTTTTACAGACAAGCAGCACAATTAAAAGAAATTGTTGGTGAATTAACTCCTGAAAAAGAAAATGAGTTTGAAAAGGAGATGTGGGAAAGTGAATGTAAGAAACTAGCTGCATTTGATATTGTATCTCAAGGTAGTATTGGTAGGCCGACATTAGAGATGGCATTTTCTATGAAGGGTGAACTTAGAGATAGATTATTAAATGAGTTTAAGGAACCTGAGAAACTTATTAAGGGTCTTGAGCAAACAACAGAAAAAAGTAGTAATTTTATTAATGGTAAAGATTCACCTAAATTAGATTTCAAAAAATTACTTAAAGAGGAAGTATAACAATGTATGCAAAATTAGATGTATCTAACAATATAGAAATATATCCTTATGATCTTCCTGATCTTAGGAATGATAATCCTAATGTTTCCTTCCCTATTACATCTTTATCAAATGCTGACATAAGAGATGAATATAAAATTGTAGAAGTACAAGATGTTACAAAACCTACAGGAGCAAATAAAAAGGCTGTTGAAGGAACTCCTACTTTAGATGGGGCTATATGGAAACAAACATGGACGCTTGTTGACCTTTCAGCTGAACAACAGAACAATGCGGTGCGTGAAGCTAGACTGAACGCCTATGGGTCAGCTGAAACTCAATTAGAATATCTTGTAGAAAATGGAATTGATGCTTTTATAACAAGACAAAATGATATTAAAACAGCGAATCCGAAACCCTAATTATAAATAATAGAAAGAGATAAATAGTAATATGGCAAGTAAAATCAATGTAGACAAAATTGCAAGGGGCTCTGGAACACCAGAGTTTACTATACCTACGGCAGATGGAACAGCTGGCCAGTTTCTAAAGACTGATGGTTCTGGTGTATTGGCGTTTGATACTGTAACAGGTACAACGATAAACAATAATGCTAACAATAGAATCATCTCTGGATCGGCAACTGCAAACACATTAGAAGGTGAAGCTAACCTTACCTATGATGGTACTTCTCTAGGTGTAAAGAATGCTGGTACTGCATCTGACATCAAAGTCTATTGTGAAAATGCTAATTCTCATTATACATCTATAAAGTCTGCGGCACACGCTGCATACACTGGTGGTAGTTGGACGATGACACTTCCAGGAACAGATGGTACAGCAAGTCAATTTTTACAAACTGATGGTGCTGGTGCAACTACTTGGGCTACTGCTGGCGGAAACAATTCCCCAGCGTTTTATGTATGGAGACAAACTTCCCATCAAGCAATTCCTCATGATACTGAGACAAAAGTAGCATTTAATGGGGAAATTTATGACCCAGATGATGTGTTCGATAGCACAACAAACTATAGGTTTACTGTTCCCGCAGGGGAGGGTGGAAATTATTTTCTCTTTTGGGATATCAGTTTTGAAGCCGCATCTAATACTACCTTTGTAGCTTGGAGTTTCTATCTTAAAGTTAATGGAACTACCAAAAAATATTCACATACTAATTATTCGGGCAATTACATTAGAAGGACTGGTATTCCTGGCAGTGTGATGTTGGCTTTGTCTGCTGCTGATTATGTAGAGATATGGGTAGCTGGGAACACATCAAATTCTGTAGCCTTAGATGTGAATTATTCAACTGGCTACGTCCACACAGGATTTGGGGGGTTTAAGTTATTATGATTACTTCACAAGGATTACAGAAGTTAGGATTTAAATCTCTCCTCTCACACGAAGATGGGGATTTTCTATTACAAAATGCTGGTGCTGGTACATATATTGCTCAGTGGAAAAGTGCATCACCTCAACCAACAGAAGCAGAAATAGAAACTGCTCATGCGACATGGCAGGCTGAACAAGATGCTCAAGCCTATGCAAGAACCCGTGAAGCTGCATACCCATCCATCGGTGACCAACTAGATATGCTCTGGCACGCTGTAGACACTGGTGACTGGACTGCTGCAAAAGTAAAGACAACAGAATTTTATACTGCACTCAAGGCTGTCAAAGACGCCAATCCGAAGCCGTAGTAGGAGCCTGAACAATGGGCCTCACTGTCGTTCCAGGTAACATGATTGAAGATGGGACCGTTACGGATTCCAACTTTACCAATACTACAATAACATCTACTGATATGGCATTGGATCCACGCAATGCTTCTAATTTAAGCAGTGGTGATGTACCTCTTGCACAATTAGATAATGTGGACCTTACTGGCTTAGAAGATGATACTGCACTCTTAGGTTTTAAAACTGCTGCGAACGGTTCTTTAGCAAAATATAATTTATTGGACCAGACTGTGGATGCCTTTGAAGATGCCACGGGTGTTGATGCTTCTGCTTCAACTAATGAAATTAGAAATTCATCTGGAAAATATTATAGTGGGAGTGATCCTGCTACTGGTGGAACAATAACCACTGATGGTAGTGACACGATACATACTTTCACAGTAAATGATACATTTGTTGCTGGTGCTGCAGCCAATGCTGAACTTCTTGTTGTTGCTGGTGGTGGCTCCGGTGGTGGTAATCACTATTTGGGTGGCGGTGGTGCTGGAGGATATCGTACTGTTGCTTCTCATGCAATAACAGCACAAAGTTATTCAGTTACAGTTGGTGCCGGTGGAGATAAAACTGAAGCTAGTGCCCCATACGGTAAAGGTGGCGATTCGGTTTTTGATACTATTACATCTACAGGTGGCGGCCATGGTGGTAATGATAACTCTGGTGGTTCTGCTCAACCTGGCGGCGTTGGTGGTTCCGGTGGTGGTGGCCGTGGTGGTGTGGGGGGATCAGGTCCTGCATTGCCAGGTGGTGCTGGTAATACACCATCAACAAGTCCATCACAAGGTAATGCTGGCGCATCTTCTGGAGCTAATGACGGCGGAGGCGGAGGTGGTGGTGGCGCCGGTGGTGCCGGTACGGCTGGAACAGCAGGTAATGGTTCGCCGGCAGTCGGTGGTAATGGTGGTGCTGGTGTACAGAATGATATAACAGGAACAAATACATACTATGCCTCTGGTGGTGGTGGGGCAAGAGGTTACATTACCAGCAGTCCAGGAACACATGGATCAGGTGGTACAGGTTGGAGTTCAACAGGTTATGGTATGGGTGGCGGAGATATTTCTGTTGCAGCAACAGATGATGGCACAGCTGGCGTTGTTATTATTAGATTTACAACTGGTGCATTTGATGCCCATAATAACATGACCCTTGTATCAAACTCAACCGCAGCTCAAGCCGCTCCTACTAAGGGTGATATGGTGATGACCTATACTAACTCCATAGGTACTGCTGTTATAAATACTGATATAACTGCTGAATTTTCTGCGGACAATGGTTCAACATGGACTGCAATGACATTGGCCTCACAAGGAACAACAGGCGGACATACCATATTGTCTGCACACGATGTAACACGAACATCAACATCAGGAACAAGTATGAGATACCGAATAAAAACATTAAACCAAAGTTCTTCTAAAGCTACAAGAATCCATGCAGTCTCATTAGGATGGTCATAAAATGGCATTAACAAAAGTAGTTGGTGGAGTAATAGCTGATAGTTCTATCACATCAACTGATATAACAGACAGTACAATAACAAATGCTAAGATGGCAGTAGACCCATCTAATGCTTCTAATTTATCTAGTGGTTCTGTTCCTGCTGCACAATTGGATAATATTCCTACAGATGGATTGCAAGGTGATATAGCCCTTCTTGCTTTCAAGACACAGGCTAATGGAAATCTAGCACGGTATAATTTAGTAGATCAATCTGTGGATTCCTTTGAAGATGATTCTGGTGTGAATTCAGCAGCATCTACTAATGATGCTAGAAGTGGTACTGGTAAGTATTATAGTGGAGCGGCTGGTGCTGCTTCTGGTGGAACAGAAGTAATTTCCGGTGGTTATAAATATCACACCTTTCTTGCTGATGGTAACTTAACGGTTTCAGGAACTTTAAGTGGTGTTGAATATCTCGTTGTTGCTGGTGGGGGAGGTGGCGGTGGCCAAACTACTACTAATTGGGGTTCTGGTGGTGGAGGCGGTGGCGGTTATCGTTCTGCAACTGGTCAAACTCTAGCTGCTGGTACACACGCTGTAGTTGTTGGTGCCGGTGGTGCCGGTGGTGCATCGGGAGGTAACAACGGTACTTCGGGTGGTGTTTCCTCATTTAATAGTTTAGAATCTGCCGGTGGTGGCGGTGGTGGCACAATTTCAAGCACACCAGGTGCTGCTGGCGGTTCTGGTGGTGGCGGTTCAGTAGGTTCCGGTGGAGCTGGTAATACTCCTTCTACAAGTCCTGCACAAGGTTTTAATGGTGGTGCGTCATATAATAATTCACCTAGTTGTAGTGATGAATGTTCCGGTGGTGGTGGTGGTGGCGCAACCGAAGCTGGTGGGTGGACTAGTGGTGGTAGAGAAAGTGATGTTAATGGTGGTGCTGGTTCAAATTCACATTCTGCTTGGGCAACAATAACATCAACTGGAGATAGTGGTTATTTCTCTGGTGGTGGTGGTGGAGGAGATGGTAATCAAAGCACAGGCGTATCTAATACTGGTGGTGCTGGTGGTGGTGCTAAAGGTGGTGATGGTTCGGGAGGTGATGGTGCAACTGCGACAGCCAATACAGGCGGTGGTGGCGGTGGTAGTGCTTTTGCTAGTGGTGATGGCGGTGATGGAGGCTCGGGTGTAGTAATTATTAGAGCTGGAACGCAAGCTCCCGCTAATATGACATTAATATCTAATTCTGTAACTGCTCAAGCACAACCAACTAAGGCTGATGTTGTGTTGACATATACGAATGGAGCTGGTACAGCCACAATAAATACGGATTTAATTGCTTCTGTTTCTAGAGATAATGGTACAACTTATACTCCTACTACTTTGGTTTTACAAGGAACTACTGGGGGACATACTATTTTAACTGCTAATAATGTAGATATTTCTGCACAACCGGCTGGGACATCTATGATCTGGAAGATAGCCACAGCAAATCAAAGTGTTTCTAAAGATACAAGAATCCACGCAGTAAGTCTCGGTTGGTCTTAATCTATACACAATAACTCTAATCTTACTAGGCCTCAATTCTTATAAATAGTAAGAAAGAATTGAGGTTTTTTTATGGCTATCGCCCAGAATATAGAAATAGATCAGTCCTCGGACTATCTAAAACAATTTATCGCCAAAGATGATACTGGTACGGTAATAGACCTTACTGGTTCTACTGTAACATCTCAAGTTCGTAAATCATATGGTACATCTACTATTGCGGCAACATTTACTTGTGCTATTGTATCAGGTGTCGCTGGTACATTTACATTGGCTTTGACTGATGTTCAGACTGCCGAAGGCACGTTAGAACGTGGTCGCCATGTGTATGATGTGGTGGTGACTGATTCGGGTGGTGATAAAACTAGAGTTCAGGAAGGGATTGCAGTTGTCAGTCCTAGTGTAACTAGATGAGCCAAACTTCACAATCTTTTATAGAACAATTAGAAGCAGCTGCAACACCAGCAGTTATAGGCACAAAGAAGGCCGCAAAGGCTTTGGCTCCTTCGGATATTGAAACTTCTCAGCAAGATAAACTTGGTGATATGCCGGCCTATAAAAGACGGCAAAAGAAGATGGAGAAAGGACTTCTGAATCAAGAAGTGGAAAAGGAAGAATCTCCAAAAGTAGATGAAGAAGCATTAAGTGAACTTGCATCATTGTTTCACGGTATCACAGGGCAAGAACCAGAAGAAGAACCCAAAGTTATTGAGCCAGTACTTTTACCAGAAGAAAATATTATAGTACCGTTTATAGATCCTAAAGTAATTGAAGAAGGGGCAAAACAATTACAAGATTTATTTACTGACATATCTGGTATTGAATTGTTTGGTGAACGATTAGAAGAGGAAGAAGTAATAGAAATACCTGTTACTCCGCCAGAAACTTTTGATATTAGTGAAGTAACATCTGTTACGTCCCAGATATTTGGGGGACATAAAGTATTACCAAATAATACACTCTACGATCCAACTAATACTAAACATATACAAGTAGTTCAAGATGTTGATGCTCTATTAGAAAAACATAAAGAAGATTTACCAGAAGAACCCGTACAAATTCTTCAAACAGATGCGCCAGATAAAACCGCTGATTATTTGAGTAAGTCCAATCTTACAGAATATGATACTAGTCAGTCTATGCCTTTTACTGGAGCCAATTCTCCATTAGTTTCATCTGGTGAGTTTACTACAGCTGTTACGGGTATACTGAGAAAGATGATGGCTACAGGCCCTGGGTCTGGTGTAGTTGAGTTTGATAAGTTAGATGATGTAGACAATACAACAGCCTATCCTAGTGGGGCAATAACAGATGGTATGGTATTGGCTTATAGACCAAATACAGCCCCGTTCAACTTACCTTATAAATGGCAAGCCGCAGACACTCCGCCTGTTGGTGATATTCATGGAGTAACAGCCGGTGTTGGTTTATCTGGTGGTGGAACTTCTGGAGTTGTTACATTAAATTTAGATGTATCAGAATTAACAGCAATAGGAGCTACAGCAGCTTTAACTGATTATGTAGTAATTCAAGATGTAACAGACGATACTACAAAGAAAGTTTTAGTTTCTAATCTCTTTAGTACTGTTGGAGATATTACAGGTGTTACGGCAGGAACGGGATTGAGTGGTGGGGGAACATCAGGAGATGTTACATTAAATGTAGAGGCATCACAAACTCAAATAACATCAATAGGAACAATAGGAACAGGAACCTGGCAAGGTACAGCTATTGCAGATGGTTATTTGGGTACTGGAATTAATGCTAATAAATTAGCAAATGGATCAGTAACGAATACAGAATTACAATATATTAATAGTTTGTCAAGTAATGCACAAACACAAATAACAAATGTAAAAACAACAGCAGATGCGGCGGCATCTAAAGCGTTTGCAATTGCACAAGCAGTAGCATTAGGATAAAGATATGGCAATACCAGCAACAAAAACAGAATTTGGAGATTGGTGTAAAAGAAAACTGGGCTATCCAGTTATAGACATCAATGTGGATGCGGATCAGGTAGATGATCGTATAGATGAGGCTGTTCAATATTACCAGATGTTTATGGATGGTGGTAATCGCCGTATGTATTTGAAACATAAAATTACACAGGCAGACATAGATAGAGGTAAAACTAATAGTTCTGAAACTGTAACAGAAATTACAAATACACCGGCTAGTACATTGCCTGGTGGTGCCGCAGCTACGGCTACTAGTATTACATTAGCAGATGCCACACAGTTTCCCGCAAGTGGTTCAGTAAGGCTTTCAAATGGTGAAGCTAATGCTGAGACCGTAGCATATACTGCTAAGGCAGGAAATGTTTTAACTACAGCTGCCCTTACTGAAACTCATGGTAATGGTGCTACTGTAGCATTAAGTGTAGATAATAACTGGGAAATGGCACAAAACTATTTCATAATGCCTGATGGGGTAGAATCAGTATTAAGAATATTACCTTTTGATAATCGTGGTACTTTGAATATGTTTGATATAAGATATCAATTAAGATTGAATGATCTATACGACTTTTCAGATACTTCTATTATATACTATCAAATGGTATTGTGGCAATTAGATTTACTAGATATGATTTTAGTAGGTGAAAAACCTATAGAGTTTAATGTGAATCAAGATAGAGTTTATATTAGTATGGATTGGGATAATGATATTGCTCTTGACAATTGGATTATTTTTGAAGTCTATCGTCGAATTAACCCAGCGGAATATACACAAGCCTATAATGATATGTGGTTAAAGAGATATGCAACATCTCTTATTAAAAGACAGTGGGGTGAAAATCTTATCAAGTTTCAAGGTGTAACTATGTTGGGTGGGGTCACTATGAATGGTGAAACCATCTACAATGAAGCTATTAGAGAGATAGGCGAACTTGAGACAGAAGGAAGATTGACGTTTGAAACTCCTGTTGATTTTGGTATTGGATAATTAAATGACAACTAATGTATATTTTTCTAAAGGTACGCCTAATGAGCAACACCTTTATGAAGATTTAGCCATTGAAGCCATACAGATATATGGGCACGATGTGTTCTATATCCCACGGACTCTCGTAAATAAAGACGAGTTATTTGGTGAAGATGCATTGTCACGTTTTGATGATGCGTATGGTATAGAGATGTGGATGGAAACTCAAGAGGGTTACGAAGGAGAGAAAGAATTAGTTTCTAGATTTGGTTTAGAAATTAGAGATGAAACAACTTTTGTAGTTGCTCGTAGACGATGGGACAATACTGTAAGTAGTGATGCCAATCTTATAGTATCATCAAGGCCTGATGAAGGCGATTTAATTTATATGCCTACAGTAAAGAAGCTGTTTGAAATCAGCTTTGTGGATCACGATGATCCTTTTTATCAATTAGATAATCTACCTGTATATAAATTATATTGTAGAACATTTGAGTACTCCAGTGAAGTACTTGATACAGGCATTTATGCAATTGATGATATTGAAACTAAGAGAAGCACTGATGCTCTTGAGTGGGAATTCTCACTTGAAAATCAAGTTGCCTTTAATGAAAGAATCGGTCAAGAGTGGGGTACTATATATGATCAAAATCCACCACCGACACCGTGGCCACCAGTTGCTTCACAGATGATACTAGAAGATGGATCATATCTGTTGGCAGAAACCACAGAAGCTGGGTTGTCGATCCTTACGGAAGATTCAGATGCTTACTATTCATTCTTCATTATCCAAGAGGCATACAGTTTGGCTACACAAGATACACAAGCGGAGAACGAATGGTTTGAAGATGCTGTAAGTGGAACAGGATCAGGATATCTGAATGATCCGGTACTAGACTTTACAGAAAGTAATCCATTTGGTGATCCTACGGAGAGTACATAATGTTAGGTACATATTTTTATAATGAGTCATTAAGAAAATGCATTATTGCATTTGGTAGTTTGTTTAATGATATCTATATTACACGAAAGACTGCGGCTGGAGTAGAAGCTCAAACACTTAAAGTTCCTTTGGCCTATGGTCCAAAGCAAAAGTTTATGGTGCGTTTAGACGCTGATCCTAATTTAGATCAGAAAGTAGCAATCACCTTACCTAGAATTGGTTTTGAAATTTCTGGCTTTGATTATGATCCAACACGAAAATTGAATCGTATAATTAAACGAAAGAAAGTAGCAAATACTGCTGATAAGGCTTTAAAACAAATGAGTACTCAGTATACTCCTGTACCTTATAATGTGAATTTTGAATTATTTGTAATGACAAAAAATAGTGATGATGGTATACAGATAGTAGAACAGATACTACCATTTTTTCAACCAGAATATACAGTCACTATTAATGAAGTGCCTGAGATGGCTGTTATACGGGATGTTCCTATTGTGCTAAATAGTATTGGATACGAAGATACTTACACAGGTAGTTTTACAGAACGTAGAGCGATTATTTATACGTTTAATTTTGTGGCTAAGGCTTATGTATATGGACCAGTTACTACTTCTAAACCAATTACCAAAGTAGAAGCTACTGCATATGCAGACTTGCAAGATAAGGCACCACCTAGAGTGGCGAGAGTTACACAACAAGCAGTTGGTACTCCGGATGCCGATGATAATTTTGGATTTAATGAAACAGTAAGTGAGTGGATTGATGGTTAATATTGATAAGAAAATAGATGATGCCTTGGGAATAACACAAACAATAACACAAGAAATAATAGACCCCAAACCTATTGCCAAACCTCTTATATCGAGGCCTGACGACACTTTAGATCATGCTGATGCAGATTATAAGTATAGTCGTGAAAACTTCTACAACCTCGTTGAGCGAGGTCAGGACGCAATAGATGGTATACTTGAGGTTGCTAAAGAGGGTGAACACCCTAGAGCATATGAAGTTGTTGGTCAGTTGATTAAAAATGTAGCAGAGGTTACTGAAAAGTTAGCAGACTTACAGGAGAAGATGAAGAAGCTCAAAGAAGTTCCTGACAGCGCTCCTAAGAATGTTACTAATGCATTGTTTATTGGTTCAACAAAAGAACTACAAAACCTTTTAAAAGATAAGAGTAATGGATCCACGGACAAATTACAAGGGTAATCCAAATCTAAAGCCGGCTGCCATTGAGCACGCCTATACTGAAGATGAAGTAAAAGAATTTATAAAGTGTCAGAAAAATCCTGCATACTTTATAGAGAACTATGTAAACATCGTTAGTATTGACGAAGGTTTGGTGCCATTTAAACTCTACGATTTCCAAAAGGAAATGGTGGGGACTTTTCATAGCAATCGTTTTACTATATGTAAACTGCCTAGACAGTCAGGTAAATCAACTACGATCATATCATATCTAATTCACTATGTCATTTTTAATGATGCGGTGAACGTGGCTATTCTAGCGAATAAAGCCGCAACAGCAAGAGATTTGTTGGGAAGATTTCAGTTAGCTTATGAACATCTCCCAGAATGGATGCAGCAAGGGGTTATGAACTGGAACAAAGGTTCCCTGGAGTTGGAAAATGGCTCTAAAATTATTGCGGCATCAACGTCGGCGTCTGCTGTTAGGGGTGGCTCTTACAATATTATTTTTCTTGATGAATTTGCTTTTATACCTTCTAACATAGCTGAGCAATTTTTTAGCTCAGTGTATCCTACGATTACCGCTGGGCAAACATCTAAGGTTATTATCGTGTCTACACCACACGGTATGAATATGTTTTATAAGATGTGGACAGAGGCAGTAAATGAAAAGAGTGAGTTTGTACCTATTGAAGTTCATTGGAGAGAAGTGCCTGGTAGGGATGATGCATGGAAAGAACAGACTGTAAGAAATACAAGTGAGCAACAATTTCTACAAGAATTTGAGTGCTCCTTTCTTGGGTCTATCAATACTCTTATATCACCAACTAAAATACAAGAAATTCCGTATAGAGATCCTATAGAATCTAATGCTGGTTTTGATGTTCATGAACAACCAAAAAAAGATGCAATGTATTGTATATGTGTAGATGTGGCTAGAGGTGGGTCTAATGATTATTCTGCATTTACGGTAATTGATATTTCAACTGTGCCTTATAGAATGGTGGCTAAGTATCGAAATAATGAAATTAAGCCTCTTATATTTCCAGAAATAATATACAACATAGCAGTAGCCTATAATAATGCTTATATTCTGGTAGAGATAAATGATATAGGTGGACAGATAGCTGATGCATTACATTACGATTTAGAATACGAAAATATTATAATGAGTCAGATGCGTGGCCGTTCTGGTCAAGTAATAGGTAGTGGGTTTGGTGAAGGTAAAAGTGATTTGGGAGTAAGAACGACTAAAGCTGTAAAGAAGATAGGTTGTTCTAACCTAAAGGCACTTATAGAATCTGACAAATTGTTAGTAGAAGATTTTGATATCATTGTTGAGCTTTCTAACTTTGTGCAAAAGGGAGCGTCTTATGAGGCTGATGAAGCTGCTACTGATGATCTAGTAATGTGTTTGGTTTTATTCTCATGGTTAGCTAACCAACCTTACTTTAAAGAATTGACAGATGAAGATGTACGACATCGTTTATTTGACAGTCAAAGAAATGCGATTGAACAGGATATGTCACCCTTTGGTTTTATAGATAATGGGGTAAGTTATACTGAGACAAGTGCTTTTACAGATGTAGATGGAGATTATTGGGTACCAACTGATGCACCAGACTTCTTTGACGAAGAACGATTTTAAAGAATATTTTATTACTTGGGGTGGTTTTGCTCTTATAGAATTTCTTGTAACTGAGCGTAATAATATTGGAACAAAATTTAAAACTTGTTTAGATATTGGTTCTGGTGAAGGGGTACACACAGCTATATTGCGTCATGCTGGCCTTGAGGTTTTTCAAGTAGACAAATATTCAAATACCGCTGAGTATAAAGTAGATTTTATAGAGCATGAGTTTGGTAGAAAATTTGATGTAATCTTTTGTTCCCATGTTATAGAACACCAAAGAAATGTTGGTCTATTTTTAGATAAAATCTTTGACTTGTTAAGTGATGATGGGGTATTAATTATAAGTGCTCCGAATCATTCAGTAGAAACTTTAGTAGAAGGACATCTTAATAGTTTTCTTTTTCCTTTATTTTTACAACACATGATCCACGCTGGGTTTGATTGTAAGAATGGAAAGTATTTGAGTATAATTGAAAATTCTTTTATAGTATCTAAGGCTCGTAATTTTGATATTAAAGAACGTACAGAAAATGGGTATCAATGGACCTACCAACACCTTGAAAGAAGTCCTATAGAATTAAAAAGTGATGTTGTTAATCTAGGCTCTACATTATATAATTGTAAATGTTTTATATCAGGTAATAAAATAACTTTACCATCAGATTATCAACCTTATGGAATTTGTATAACAATGACTAGGTGGGGATTAAAATTCTACACCTAATGACAAATCATAACTAGCTTTGATTGCACAGTTCCAGCATCTAATATCACATTCACTTATAAGATTTTGTATTTGTTCTTGGGCTTTATGTTTTTTGCCGTGCCTTAAATTAAGACTTCTAATCTTTCGGTGGTGGGGATAGAACATTAAAGCTACTTGTTCACTTTCTCCACAGTATTGACAGCTCTTATTAACGAATCTGTGAAGGAGAGAATTTCTCCTACCATTACGGCCATCTTTTTTTGGTTCTACTAACATGATTGTGCATCTCCTTTCTATATTTATTTATGGGTAATGCACACTTATGTTATTTGTAGAACTAATATTTTATAAATAATCTAAGAAAGAATTGAAAGAATTTATATTATACTGAATAAAAGTTAATGTAAAGGGAGACTGTCCTGGGAGCATTAAAAACCTTTAGGGGAGAAATAAAATGGCTGATTTAGTTTCGCCGGGTGTACAAGTAAAAGAAAAAGATTTGACTGCTTCTGTCAGAAGTGAGCCTACTAGTATTGGTGCTACTACAATCGTTTCCGATTGGGGTCCCATGAACGAAGTTATTACCGTTGGTGATGAAACCGAACTGGTAAGTATTTTTGGTAAGCCTTCTGGTGTCAACTATGAATATTGGTTTACAGCAGCTAACTTTTTAGCTTATTCAAACACTCTAAGAGTTGTAAGATTAGAACATACTGGGGCAGTAAATGCTGTTACTAGTGGTACTGCGGTATGTATACCTAATAGCACTGCTTATCAAGTTGGTAATGGTGTTGTTGGCCAAGGTCCGTTTAGTGGTGGTCAGGCTAATGTAGGAGAATTTGCGGCTCGTTATCCGGGCGGTAAAGGTAATAGTATTAAAGTGTCAGCGTGTTGGAATGCTGCTGGTTATTCAAAGGCTACAGGAGCTGGTGCTGGTGCTACTGGTGTTGTCGCTTCTGGTGGAACCGCTGGTGCAACCACTGTAACATTTGGTACTGGTGAAGGTGCTAACTGGGCAGTTGGAGACCTGATGTCTTTTCCGACTATTGCTGCTGAGAAAGGACAACAGTATTCTGTAACACAAGTATCCAGTGAAACAGTTACAATCAAAAGATATCCAGTTGTTAATGCAGTAGGGTTTGTTTCTACTATTGCTGCTAGTACTGTAGCTACGAAAAAATGGCAGTATTATGATCAATTTGATGGTGCGCCGGGTACAACTACTTGGTGTAAAAATATGCAGCAGGGCGCCACAACTGGTGTTGATGAAATGCATATTATCGTTCTTGATGCTGATGGAACAATTACTGGTGTAAGTGGTACTATTTTGGAAAAATACGAAGGACTTTCAAAGTTTATTGGTGCTGTAAGTGATAGTGGTGATGCCATCTATTGGTGGGACAGAATTTATATAGCGTCAGAATATATCCATGTAATGGATAATCCAGCTGGTGCAACCAACTGGGGAACTGCTCCACTTGCTGATGGTACGGCCGCAGCTGGTCCAACCGCTGAGTTCTTAACAGCGCAATTGAGTGGTGGTATTGCTGAAGTAACTCCCACAAATGCTCAACGTCTAGCGGCGTTTGATTTAATGTCAGATGCTGATACGGTTGATTTTAATCTGATGATGCAAGGACCCGCTTCTGTTGATAGTGCAACTTCTACTGTAGTTGCTGTTGATCTGATAGACATGATGGATAAACGTAAAGATGCGGTTGTATTCTTATCACCGTATAAAGATGCTGTTGTTAATGTGGTGAATAGTTATACGCAGAATTTAAATGTAGTTACTTGGGCTAACTTGATTTCAAGTACATCTTATGCTGTTATTGATAGTGGTTATAAAAAGATGTATGACAAATACAATGATGTTTTCCGTTGGGTTCCGATGAACGCTGATATCGCTGGTTGTTGTGCAAGAACTGATGCAGTTGAAGATCCGTGGTGGAGTCCTGGTGGACTGACCAGAGGTCAGATTCGTGGTTCTGTTGAACTAGCTTTTAACCCAACACAAACACAACGTGATGATCTTTATCGCAACCGTGTTAATCCTGTCGTTACATTCCCAGGTGAGGGTACAGTGCTTTGGGGTGACAAAACTGCTCTATCACAGAACAGTGCTTTCAGTCGTATCAATGTTCGTAGATTGTTTATCACAATCGAAGAAGCGATCGCTGCGGCTTCTCGTACGGTACTCTTTGAGTTCAATGATGTATTTACGAGAGAAGGTTTTACAGGTATGGTAAATCCGTATTTGAGAGATGTAATGGCTCGACGAGGTATAACAGACTTTCTGGTAGTTTGTGACGAAACCAATAACACTGGTCAAGTTATAGACAACAATGAATTCCGTGCTGATATCTATGTCAAGCCTGCACGTTCTATTAACTTCATCACTCTTACATTTATTGCTACACGCACAGATGTTGATTTTAGTGAAGTGGTTGGTCGGGCTTAATAACGAGGAGATAAAACAAGATGGCAAATATTAGTAGTTTTACAAATGCTCTGCAAGGTGGAGGTGCTCGAGGCAATCAATTTGAAGTCACTATGTCCGGTGGTGGTGCGACAGGAATTCAAAGCCGAGGCTTTTCGTTTTTATGCCGGGGCGCTCAAATTCCAGCTTTGACTATTGGTGAGGTAGCAGTACCTTATCGTGGTCGTCAAATTTTTGTAGCTGGTGATCGTACTTATGATGCATGGACTGTCACAGTAATGAATGATAGAAATTATGGTGTTCGTAGCCAATTGGAATCATGGATGAATAACATGGGTGATATTGGTTCGGCGAGTACTGCTGCTACTTTAAATGCAAATTCATATTATGCAACAGCTGTTGTTAAACAGATGGATCGAAATGATGCAACAATTAGGACATATACTTTAGATGGTGTATGGCCTACAACCCTTGATGCAATTGATTTGGCATTTGATGCTAATGATGCAATTCAAGAATTTGGTGCAACATTTAGATTTAACTGGATGACTATTGCTGGTGGTGGTACTGGTGGCGATGGTGGTGGTCTTAACCTTAATCTATCACTCTCAGGAACTTGGACATAATTAGTAGTTTTTGATTTTATATCGCAAATTGAAGCGTTATAAATAGTTATACTATGGCAGAATTATTTGGATGGGAAGTAAAGAAGAAGGAGGGCGACAAGGCCAAAAGCTTTGTCGCTCCTTCGGACGAAGAAGGCACACTGGATATTGCCGGTGGTGCTGGTTTTTTTGGGCAGTATTTATCTTATGATAAGGCTGCTCGAAATGATTATGAATTGGTACGCAAGTATCGACAAACCTCAGAAAACCCTGAGTGCGATCAAGCAATAGAAGATATCATAAACGAAGCCATTACGGCTGATGAAACTGATATCTCTGTGGCAGTTAATCTTGATTGGGTCCCTCTTTCGATGTCTATCAAGAAAAAGATAAATGAAGAATTTAAAGAAATTCTTTCATTATTACATTGGAAAAAGAAAGGACATGATATTTTTAGGCGTTGGTATATCGACGGTAGAATTTTCTATCATAAATTGATTGAAGAAAAATCTCCCCGAAAAGGTATAACTGAAATACGTTATATTGATCCTAAGTTTATCAAAAAGATCAGGGAAGTAGAAAAGGAAAAGGTACAGGGTGGTGTAGAAGTCATTAAGGCTGTTAAAGAATGGTACATCTACAATGAAGCTGGTGTGTATCCTGCTTTGCCTGCAATAGGTGGTAGTGCATCACAGCAACAAGGTTTACGAATTTCAGCTGACGCTATTGCTTATGTACCCTCTGGTTTATATAATCCCACAACTAATCAAGTTTATTCTTTATTGCAGAAGGCAATCAAGCCTACTAATCAATTAAGAATGATTGAAGATGCGGTAGTTATCTATCGTATTGCTCGTGCTCCAGAAAGACGTATCTTTTATATCGACGTTGGTAATCTACCCAAACCTAAAGCCGAGGCATACATGAAAGATGTTATGTCACGATATAGAAATAAAGTTGTCTATGATTCTAATACAGGTGAGGTGATGGATGACAGAAATCAAATGTCAATGCTTGAAGATTTCTGGTTGCCTCGTCGTGAAGGTGGTCGGGGTACAGATGTAAGTACATTATCAGGTGGTGCAAATCTTGGTGAACTGGCAGATATAGAATACTTCCAAAAGAAACTTTATAAATCATTGAACATTCCTACCTCTCGTTTAGAGTCAGAAGGTGGTTTCAATCTTGGCAAGTCAACAGAGATTACTAGAGATGAAATTAAGTTTAGTAAGTTTATTCAACGTCTGCGTAAGAAGTTTTCTGAGCTCTTTCAAGATATGCTCAAGACTCAGTTATTACTCAAGGGTATTGTAACTGAAGATGATTGGAACCATATTAAAGAATTTATTGTTTATGACTTTAAAGATGATAATCATTTTCAAGAGTTAAAAGAACTAGAAATTCTTAATGAACGAATGACTGCATTGCAGGCCGTTAATGATTATGTGGGTACCTATTATTCAGTAGAATATGTCCGTCGTTATGTATTGCGCCAATCTGATACCGAGATAGAAGAAATTGATAAACAGATTGAACAAGAAAAGAAAGACGATGTTATGGACGATGATGCTGGCTTAGGTCCTGGTATGGCAATTGGTACGAATGTACCTGAACCGGAGATGCCACCTATGAATGGTAATGGTGCGACAGTGCCTGGTGGTGTAGAAGGACAAGCTGATGCAGATCAAGAATATTCAGGTCCAGAGACTGCGTAAATTATAAATATTAGAGGAATATACAATGGATAAAAATCTTAAAAAGATGATTGACAATGTTGCTGACGGTGATATGGCTGCCGCTGGTGATGCATTTAATGCTGCTGCTGATGCACGAAGGCAAGACGCATGGAAACAAGCCAAAATAGATTATGCTCAGAACGCTTTTAAAGAAGTTGATCTGGGCCAAGTAACTTCTGGTGTAGATACGGGAATCACAGGAGACCCAGCCGAAGTAGAGGATTAATAAATGAAACTTATATCTGAAACAGTTGAAGATGTCAATTATCTTATAGAAGATGATGACACAGGGAAAA